>WNFU01000057.1_pt1 | contig 116371 bp, 100 predicted proteins | sample 5400121 | NCBI WGS metagenome assembly WNFU01 (sample SAMN13153360, study PRJNA577476) | soil metagenome | isolation source: 100 cm soil or saprolite under grassland replicate 1 | place: USA:California | collected 2016-06-15 | reverse complement strand
TTAGGCGCGGTAGCTTACTCAGCATCACTCCTTCATAACCTACAGACGTAAAATCGATACAAGAGCTACGCCGCCCTTGATTCCTGCCTTGCCGGGTATTATAAGTCGACCCCGTTGTGAAACGCAATGAGATTGTGAAGATGCCCATATCGCGCCGCTGATTCGGCTCAACGGTATAATACACCATCGGCGCCGGAAGATAAATGCACCTTTTGGGGGTTTTATTTTCGCTATGCTTATGCTATACTAGTTGTATTGAAACTCCTGGCCAACGCGGCTGGGAGTCTTTTCTTTCACCATGCTTCCAGATCAGGTTCTTGCGCTGGTCGCCGCGGCGTTTCCTGGCCAGCCAATTGGCGAAGTCGCGCCAACCGAAGGCGGCTTCTCGCACCACACCGCGCTCGCGACCATCGGCGCCCGTCGCTGCGTCGTCAAGGCGGCTTCGACCCCCGCCAAGCGCGCCGATGTGCGCCACGAGGCACGCATGCTGGCGCTGCTACACAATCATGGGCTGCTAAGCCCGCAGCTGCTCGCGCTGAGCGAGAGCGACACCTGGACGGCGGCGGTCAGCGCGGCAATCGCGGGGCGCAGCGGCATCCACCTATACCAGCAGCCCGAACTGCTTGCTGCAGCCTACCACGCGCTGGGCGAGCTGCTGGCAAATGTCCATCGCGCGCCAATTGCCCCGCCCGCGCCTGAGCTATTCCTGGCCGAGCGCTTTCGCCTGATGCAGCAGCAATTGCCGGCACTTGGCCTGGAGCCGGAACTGCTTGACCTGTTTGCGACCAGCCTAGCGCATCCCGCCTGGCGGCCGACGAGTGCTCGCTTGGTCCATGGCGACGCCGGGCTGCATAATGTGCTATGGGATGCGCGCATCATCGCACTGCTCGATTGGGAATGGTCCGGTTGGGGCAACCCACTGCTCGATGTCGCGTGGGTCTATTGGACGATGCGCTGGCGCGCCGTCTCGCCGGCACTCTGGGATATGTTCTTCGGCAGTTACCAGGCCGCGTATCCCGGCGCCCCGCCTGCTGACGCGACGAGTCTGCGAGCGCTGGTGTTCGGGCAGATCGCCGGCATCCTCGTGCGGGCGCGCGATCAGCCTGCCGCGCGCGCCGAGTGGCTGCGCCGCGCCAATTGGACGCTAGCGCTCGAATTTCCAGAATCAAGGTAACAGGCAATAGGTTATAGTCAATAGGAGCTACCTATCACCTATTGCCTATTGCCCATCGCCCTAATGTAGTTGTTGATACAGCGCCGCGGTCGCCGGCTCAGGCGTGGCACCCAGCGAGCGCAACGAGCCCTTGAGATGCTCAAAGGTGGCATTGACGAGCGAGCGGTTGCCAAACCGCGCGGCCAGGCGCATCAGCCGGGCGGCGGTCTGCTCGCGGCAGCCGTCGAGCTGCAGAACCTGCTGATAATAATGGATCGCCAGCTGCGGCGCGTCGGGCTCGACGGTGTGCGCCAACTGCTCCAGTGCGTCGAGGTAGCGCTGCTGGAGATGCGCGCGGCGCGTCTCGACCCACAGCGCCGCGCTGAGTGGCGCGGCCAGCAGGAAATCGCCGCGGTACAGCGCCATCGCGCGCTGCATCGACTCGCGATTAATCGGCGGATCGAGCGCTTGCTCGAATATACGGACGTCATACTCGATCGCCTGCCAGGGCGATCGAATCGCGCAATGCCCATCGCGCGCCGCTACGGCCAGGCCAGTTTGCACCCGCAGCCGCCGCAGCGCCTGGTGCAGCGCCGGCATCGAGATCTCGCTATCGCCCCAAACCGCCTCCCACAGCCGTTCGACCGTGAGCCCTTGCGGGCCGGCGTCGAGCAGGCGGACCAGCAGCGCGCGGTGCAGCGGCGAAAGATCACACGCCGCGTCGTCGACCATGCAGGCGAATGAGCCCAGTGCAGTGATCTGCCAGCGGCTCGGCTCGGGCCGGCGCAGCAGATCGAACAGCCGGCGGGCCAAGGGCGCACTCGACCCCGCAGCCTCGAAGACTGGCCGGTGGAGCGGCACAAACCGCAGCATGAGCGTATCGGGCAGGCCCGCGGCGCGCCCGGCGAACAGATCCCACTCGGCCGCCGCGCGCGGCCAGCCGGTGCGCTCAAACGTCAGCGCGGCACGCAGCAGCGCCAGGTACGTCCGCTCTGGCTGGCTCAGATAGGACTCGACCGCAGTGGCCTCGGCGGCAAAATTGGCGGCCGACACCACGTTCGGGCGCTTCCGCAGCATTTCCAGCAGCGCCTGGCCAAGCGCCAGCCGGCCGCGCACCTCGGGCTGGCCGGGCGCGACGATCGACGAGGCAATATCAAGCCAGGCTTGCGCCACGGCCGCATCGCCTTGCAGCGCGGCCGCCCAGAGCGCGCCAGCGGCGGCAGCCTCGACGCTGCTCGGCACATCCATCCGCATCGACAGCGCGTGCGCCTCGGTGAAGCGCGTCAGCGCCTGATCCAAATCGCCTTCCAGAATATCGACCTCGGCCATGCTGCAGCGCAGCAGTGTCTCTTCACGGCGGCGGCCGGTCTGCCGCGCAATGACCAGCCCGGCCTCGATCGCGTCGCGCGCTTCGTCGTAGCGACCTTCCTCCATCGCCAGCGTGCCGAGATTATTCAGTGTCAGCGCGCGCCGCCCGTTGTTGCTCGATACCTGCCAGCAAGCATCGGCCTGCTTGAGGTGCCGCAGCGCCGCCACCCGATCGCCTTGGGTCGCATATGCCCAGCCAAGGTTGTCGTGAATGTCGGCCAACACGCTTGGATCGTCGGCCGGCGCCAGCGTGCGGGCCTTCTCCAACGATCTAATCGCGTCGTTGACTTCGCCGCCCAGGATCTGAACGCGCCCGCTGATAATATGATACTCAAGCTGCAAGCGTTGCGGCAGCTGCGACGCCGGCAGATCTTCCAGCGCAGCCTGAGCGCGCGGGTAGTCGCCCTGCAAATTCAAGAAATCGGCCCGCAGCATGCGCGATTCCCAGCGCGTCGTTTGATCGCCAATCGTCTCAACCAGATCGAGCGCTAGGTAGGCGCGATCCCACAGTGCCAGGTCGCTATACACCCGCGCCTGGTTCAGCAGCAGGTCGGGCGGAAGCAAGACCGAGTGCTGAGGACTGAGGACTGAGGACTGAGTTGCGCCCCCCTCAGTCCTTAGTCCTGGATCCTCAGTCCTGGCATGGAGGCGCTCAAAGCATACCAGCAATGTGCTCTGGCGCGAGCGCTGCCGGAAGCGCGGAACTGTGGTGCGCAGCAGCTCAATCGCCCGATCGTGTGCGCCGGCAGAGAGGTAGCAATCCAGTGCGCGTTCTGGGTCGTCTTCGTCGCGATACAGATCGCCCGCGCGCAGCAGCAGCGTGCGTTGGCGCTGGGGATCGCGCGCTAGCCGTAGGCGCAGGAAATCGCGGAACAGGCTATGGTATGCCAGCCAGCCGGCGCGGCTCGACACAAACAAACCACGGCGCTTGACTTCGTCGAGCATCAGCGCGGCGTCGCCGGTCTGGCGCAGCGCTTCACAGCGCTGCGGCGAGAGATCCTCAAGCACGCTGGTTTCTTCCAGAAAACGCTGGAGCTCGGGCGCGAGCGGCGCGATGATCTGCTCGGCGAAAAAGGCGTAGACTTGGCTGGTGTCGGCTTCGATCGGCGCGGATTGCTGCACGAGGTGTGCGTCGGCGCCCAGCTCGCGGCTATACGCGCCGGCACGGTCGAGCGAGAGCACGATGCCGGTGACCCAGCCGCCTAGCTGAGCGACCAGTTGCTCGGCACGATCGTCGGAGAGAGTGATCGCGTAGGCCGCGCCGGCCAGCTGCTGGATCTCGGCGGTATTGAACTGAAGCGCGACGTAGTCGAACACCGCGGCGCGCTGCTGCGCCAGCATGCGCACCAACCCGTGCAGTGCCGGCAGCGTGCGCGAGGCCAGCACCAGATGGCAATTCGAGGCATATTGCGCAATCGATGCCAGCAGATCGAACACCAGCACCGCGCCTGGCAACGCCGACTGTGGTTCCTCGTCGAGCACGTGGAAATCGTCGAGCACCAGCGCGAACGACGATTTCGCCGCCGAGATCGCCAGCGCTGTGGCGTGAATCAGCTCGGGCAGGCCTTGCGGTGGCGTTGCCGAAAGGCATACGAGCAGATCGGCCGCGCCGGGAACAAATTCGGCCACGCTATGCAGCAAATAGTCGATGAACAGATGCGGGTCGCGATCGCTTGGGTCGAGCGTATACCATGCCACTGGCAAACTACTGCCGGCGGCCCATTGGGCCAGCGCAGTAGTTTTGCCCCAACCGGCTGGGGCAGCCAGCGCCACCACGCGGCGTGTGGTAATGACCTGTTCCAGCTCGGCCTGCAGCCGCGGGCGATCAATCAGCGGCCGGCCATTCGCGGGAATGATCAATTTTTGCTGAAAACGTAGCGACATGTCATCCCTTTTTAGCCTGCGGCAGCAGGGTACTTCCCGATTCACCCAGAGAGTACCCGGTTTTTCGTTTTTGTGCTCTGCGAGCGCAAAAACGAAAACGATAATAAAGTACCGCTGTGCCGAAGGCTATGAGGGCATTTTGCGCCCACTGCGTAAGCCCTGCCAGATGAACAAAGAGTCATCGATAGCATTGATCGTACGGCGTTGGGCGGGCGATTGTCAATCGTCGATCGCCGATTTTTGGCGCTGTTGAGCCCGATGTAATCAAACTGTAACCCCGCTTTTGTGACTCTCAGAGAGCCACAAAAGCAGGGTTACGCGCCAGGCAAAGGCGCGCTGCCGCGTGCTGTGCCAAAAGGAACGACTATTTGCGCTTGGGTGGGTTAAGCGCCTGGTTGCGCACGCGCTGAAACTCGGCTTCGAACGCCTGCGCCATTTGGGGGTCGTCGACGATCAGCAGGTTCTCGTCGTTGTCTTGATCGGCATTATTCGAGAAGTTGAACGAGCCGAAGATCACAGTCGCGCCGTCGATAATGAAGACCTTGTGATGCATGAGATACGGGTTGCCGTCCTGCAGCACATCCATTTTGAGCTTCTTGAACTTGCCGTACTCGCTGAACTGCGTCTCCGAGCCAGTGGTCTCGAACACGCCCGACACTTGCACGCCAGCCTTGGCAGCATCCTGCACGGCCTTGCCGATCGGGTCGCTGGTAAATGAAAAGGCCATGAAGTGGATCGACTGCCTGGCCAGCCTGAGCCGCGCGCTGACTCGCTCGGCCACCTTGTCCTCGGGGGCAAAGTAATTCTCGATTCGCACATCGCCGACCTTCAGCACCGGGTCGTTTGAGCTCGCCGGCTTGGCTGGGCCAAACTGGCGCTCGACAAACATCTTCTCGAACTCGAGAGCGTAGTTTTGCGCCAGCTCTGGTACATTCATCCGGATCGCATTGTTATTCAGGTGGTAGGTATCGCCATCGGTAAAATTCCACGAGCCGGTCCAGATCGCCTGGTTGTCGACCACCACGAACTTATTGTGCATAATCGCCGGCCGCTGATCGTCGACGATTGGAATCTTCGCGCGCTTGACGATCGCAAATGCGCGCTGTACCTGTGCGTTCGGGTTGGTCAGCGTATCGGTGTCGGTCACCATTCGTACACGCACGCCGCGCCCGGCAGCCTGCGCCAGCGCCTGCGCGACATTTTCCAGGTCGAAGTCGTAGACCGCCATGTCGATCGTTGTGGTGGCGGTGTTGAGGAACTCGACCAACTGCGCATCGATGCCGCCGTGATGATACTCAGGCTTATCGGGGTAGCGCGGTGTGGTAAAGAACAGCTGGTACCACGCGGTGCCGACCGCCGGCTCAGATTGCGCTGCTGGCGCGGCGCCTGGGGCCGTGGGCTGGGCCAGGATCGGCGCTGGTGGGTTCGTGTCAACCGCTGGTTCGCTCAGCAGCGGCTTCATGAACCGCGCGGCGGTATCGGGGTAGCGCCAGAAAAGATACCCCACTCCCAGCACCACAATCAGGATGAAAAACAGCCTACGCTGCGAGATCTGCGATTTTCGTGATGAGCGCCGGCGCATAGAGTGGTCGCTTTCCGATCGGCGGATTGGCATTGGCCTATACTATACAACCGATAGTAGGTTTGCGCTAGATGCCAAGTCTCTCGGAATCAGGCTTACACCATTACTCGCAAAACACGATTTTTCTTCCTTCGAACGTTTTTTCGTTCTGCGAACGAAAAAACGTTCGATACGAGGATTTTTAATCCGTGGTGGGCCAATGGTCGCATCCAGTGCGTAAATCCGGTCGGAATAATGAAATGCGGGGGCGGCTTCGCCACCCCCGCATACATACCAGGCTTGCGGTATCAGTCCGTGACCAGCGGCAGAAACAGTTGATGCTGCGATGCGGTGCTGCCGCCGCTTGTGGTCGGGCCATACTCGTTGGTTGCGCCATTCAGCTCAACCTCCTGTAGCCAGTAGGAATACTTTTGGCCGGGCGTGACGTCGGTGTCGGTCCACACATATGTTCCGCCGCCCTGATTATGCCCCTTGCCGAGAATAACCGATGGCGTCACGCGAATGGCGCTTGTGCGTGTAGCATCGGCGCTGCGATACAGGTAGAAGCCCCAGGTATTCATTTCCGCGGCCGTCGCCCAGCGCACCACCACCGCGCCGTTTTGCCATGTGGCGGTGAAGCTCACCAGCGCAACAGCGGTCGGCGCTATATGATATCCAACGTTACCAGTGATCGCCGTGGCACCATTGCCGACTAGGAACGCCTGCTGCTGGTTGTTGGTTGTGAGCGCTAGGTCGGGCGGTAAGCTGCTGGTCACAACGCTGAATGTCGCGTTGCCAACCAACATGACGGCGGTATAGTTACCATTCGCGTCGGTGGTGACGGTTTGGCTTAGCCCTTGGCTATCGGTGAGTATGATCTGCACGCCGGCAATACCATCCTCGCCGGGATCTTGCACGCCATTCCCGTTGGCGTCCAGGAAGATCCGACCGGTAACAGTACCAACCTGCCGATCGCCGAAGTTCGCGGATGCCGCTCCATTGCCTACAATCGTGATCGGCACGCTGTTCGGCGTGGTGCTGGTCAGCCCGAATGGATCAATTTCCCGGACCGTGTAATTACCAGCTGGCACCCCGGTGAACAGATATGATCCGTCGCCCGCGGTGGTCGTGGTGGCAATGATCGTGCCCGACGCGTTGATCAGCTGCACGGTGACGCCGCCAATGCCGCCTTCGCCGCTGCCTTGCGTGCCATTCGCATTAAGATCGCTGAAGACTGTGCCCGAGACACTGCCTTGCTGCTGGTCGCCAAAGTTGGCGCTGGCGGCGCCACCAGTCCCAATAGTCACCGGCACGGTGTTGGGCGTGGTCGAGACGTAGCCTGTCGGGTCAGTCTCGCGCACGGTGTAGCTACCCGGCGTCACTCCTGTGAAAATGTACGAGCCATCGCCGGCTGTGGTGGTGGTTGCGATTACTGTGCCGTTGCTGTCGAGCAGCTGGATCGTCACGCCTCCAAGGCCACTCTCGCCAGTATCCTGAGTGCCATTGCCATTGAGATCTTTGAACACACTGCCCGAAACACTCCCTTGCCTCCGGTCGCCGAAGTTGGCCGTACCGGTGCTGCCAGCGCCGACGCTCAACGCCACCGTGTTGGGCGTAGTCGAGCTATAGCCGCTTGGGTCAGTCTCGCGCACGGTGTAGTTGCCGGCAACGACGCCGGTGAAACTATATGACCCGTCGGCCAACGTCGTCGTGGTGGCAATGACGATGCCGTTTGCATCGACAAGCTCGATCGTGACGCCGCCGATGCCAATCTCGCCGGTGTCCAGCGTACCATCGCCGTTCAGGTCGCTAAACACTGTGCCCGAGATCGTGCTCTGCTGCTGGTCGCCGAAGTTGGCCGTCGCCGCACCGCCCGCTACAATGCTCACCGGCACCGTATTTGCGGTCGTCGAAGCGTAACCGCTTGGGTCGGTCTCATGCACGGTGTAGTTGCCGGCGGTGACGCCACTGAACAGGTATGAGCCATTCCCCGCCGTCGTGGTCGTGGCCACGACTGTGCCACTGCTATTGACTAGTTCGATTGTGACGCCGCCCAGGCCGCCTTCGCCCGCATTTTGTGCGCGGTCGCCGTTCAGGTCGCTAAACACTGTGCCCGAGATCGTGCCCTGCTGCTGGTCGCCGAAGTTGGCATTCGCCGCGCCGCCCGGAGCAACGTTCACCGGCACGCTGTTCGCGCTAGTCGAGACATAGCCTGTCGGGTCAGTCTCGCGCACGGTGTCGTTGCCGGGCGTGACACCGCTGAATAGATACGAGCCATTCCCGGCTGTGCTGGTGGTCGCGACAACCGTTCCGCTGCTGTCGAGCAACTCGATCGTCACGCCGCCCAGGCCGCTTTCGCTGCCATTTAGCACACCATCGCCGTTGAGGTCGCTAAATACCGTGCCCGAGATCGTGCCCTGCTGCTGGTCGCCGAAGTTGGCATTTGCCGCGCCGCCTGTCGCGATACTTACCGGCACGTTGTTGGCGCTCGTCGAAATGTAGCCTGTTGGGTCGATTTCACGCACAGTGTAGCTACCAGGCGTGACACCACTGAACACATACGAGCCATTCCCCGCCGTGGTGGCGGTCGCGATCACCGTGCCGTTGCTGTCGAGTAGCTGGATCGTCACGCCACCCAGGCCGCCTTCGCCCACATCCTGTGTGCCGTTGCCATTCAGGTCGCTAAACACCGTGCCCGAGACCGTGCCCTGCTGCTGGTCGCCGAAGTTGGCGTTTGCCGCACCACCTGGGGCAACATTCACCGGTACGCTATTCGCGGTGGTCGAGGTGTATCCAGCCGGGTCGATCTCGCGCACGATATAGCTACCGGCTGCCAAACCGCTGAATAGGTACGACCCATTGCCCGCGGTGGTAGTAATAGCCACCACACTGCCGGCACTGTCGAGCAGTTGGATCGTCACGCCACCCAGGCCACCCTCACCCGTGTCTTGTGTGCCATCGCCATTGAGATCGCTAAATACCGTACCCGAGATCGTGCCCTGCTGCTGGTCGCCGAAGTTGGCATTCGCCGCACCACCCAGGGTAACGTTGACCGGCACGCTATTCGCGGTGGTCGAGGTGTAACCGCTCGGGTCAGTTTCGCGCACGGTGTAGTTGCCGACAGGCACATTCATGAACTGATAGGCGCCGTTGGTGGTGGTGGTGGTGGCCACGACCGTGCCCGCACTATTAAGTAGTTGGATCGTCACGCCGCCGAGGCCACTTTCGCTGCCATCCTGTAAGCCATCGCCGTTCAGGTCATTGAAGACCATACCCGATATCGTACCGACTTGCTGGTCGCCGAAATTGGCAATTGCCGAGCCACCAGAAGCAACGTTGACCGGCACGCTATTCGCAGTGGTCGAGGTATAGCCTGTCAGGTCGTTCTCACGCACGGTGTAGTTGCCGGCGAGTACATTGGTGAACTGATAGGCGCCGTTGGTGGTGATGACGCTGTATACGACAGTACCTGTACTGTCGATCAGCTCGATTGTTACGCCGCCGATACCACTCTCACTACCGTCCTGCAGGCCATTGCCGTTCAGGTCGTTGAAGACTGTGCCCGAGATCGTGCCCTTCTGCTGGTCGCCGAAATTCGCGCTGGTGGTGCCGCCGGCGACAACGTTCACCGGCACGCTGTTGGCAGTGGTCGACGTATAGCCGTTGGGATCAGTCTCGCGCACCGTGTAGCTGCCAGGAGTAAGCGATGAGAAGCTATATGCGCCAAGTGCATTGGTAGTAGTGCTGGCGATTACACTGCCGGAGCTGTTGAGCAGCTCAATGGTGACGCCACCGAGTACGCCTTCACTTCCGTTCTGAATGCCGTCGCCGTTGAGATCGTTGTAAACAATACCGGAAATAGCGCCTGGCACAATCTGGACAGTCGTCGTAGCACTGGCAGAGTTATTCGCGATAACGGGGTCGGTGCTGGTTGAGCTAACGCTGGCGTTATTGGTGAGTGGGCCAGCCACCGCAGGCGCGGCGACCACAATCGAGATAGTTGGAGCAGCCCCAACCGCCAGGCTTGGGCGCGTGCATGTAACCGTCCCGGATGCCTGGCTGCAGGCCCAGCCAGTACCCGAAGCCGAAATGAAGCTGACGCTCGCGGGCAAGGAGTCGCTCACCGTAAGCGACGAGGCGTCCGTCGGGCCGAGGTTCGTGACGGCGAGATTGTAGATTAAAGTGCCGCCAACCGAGACCGGATCGGGCGAATCGGTCTTGGTGATCGAGAGATCCGCGTTCGCGGCGACACTCGTCACCGTTTTTGAGTTGACACCGGTTCCGAAATCATCGTTGTAATGATAGCTGCTGCCGGAGAAATCATAGATCAGCGTCGTGAGCGTGGCAGTGCCCGGCGACAATATTTTGACGGTGTAGGTGGTGACAATCGTGCCACCTGCCTTGCCAGTGCCGAGACAGCTGCGATAGGTCGGGCTGGTTGGAAGATTATCCCAGGTACAGGCGTCGGCGTAGACCTTATCGTTGGTGCCACCGGTTGGAGCCGTGTAGGTAGATGCGACGGAGATCAGCTGGAACATGACGTTCGGGAAGTTAAGGAACGCCTCGAGCTGCTCGTAGCCACCGGTTGCAGTGCTGCTATTGACGAAGTACTGGTATGTCTGGCCGACGACAACACTCGTCGGGCCGCTAACGCTCGCCACGGTGTTGCGGTTTTGCGAGACAAGCTTCTCCACATAAAGTTGGCGTGGGGTAGGAGTGCTGATGGTGGCGAGGGTATCGGCGACAGCCGTAATATGGTAGGAGCTCGTCTTATTGTATGCCGCCGAGTTGCGTGTGATCACCACATTGTAGTAGAAGTCGGTACAAGCCCCTGCGGCCAGCGAGGCAACTGAGAGGGTGCTCGCTCCGTTCAGGTTGATATATGTACTGGTGCTGTCCCAAACGAAATTTGAGACGACATTGGTTGCGGCCGTGCTGCCGGTATTACAGACACGCGCGCCGACCATAAATGTATCTGGCCCCGTAGTAACATTGTTGCTGTCGAGGCCAACCACATCCCAAGTGATCGGGGCAATCGTCAGAGAGGGGGCTGCGATGGCACTCGTAACCTGCCAAATCGAACTCCAAGCCAAAGCCAAAATGCCAATGATAGTGATCAACGAGCGTGGCAGTCGGTAGGTCATTGGGATGGACTCCTTCGAGATGTTGTGCGCTTCCTAAGGCCGAGTATGACGGAGCGATGCCGGCACCTGATTTGCTCGAACTGTCGGTATAGGCAGTGATCGACTGCATCGCTACTGTTTGCGCAGTTACAAACAGGCGAGCCTCAAGAGGATATCCGATCTGAGGTAGTACGAGGGTGTCAAGTTCATAACTATATATAAACAAAACATGATCCTGAATCCCTCCGCAATATCTTCAAGATTGCTTCATAGTTTTCCGCTACGCTGCTCATTGCAGATTGTAGATTGCAGACCTGTCCTGAGACCTTCGGCGGAGTTCACACTGAGCGCAGTCGAAGTGCTCAGGATAAACTCCGTCGCGGACTGCAGATTACTCGTGCGGTTGCTGGTCACGCTGCAAGGACTTCGCGGTGGGTAGTGGCATGGGAAGCTTGTCAAGATGCAAAGAAGCTCTTACAATCGCCGCCGTGGTGGCGAATTGGCTTGAAGTGAAGGAGGGATTTTCATGAGTGTGGTGCGGATTATTCAGTGGATCGCAGGGATTGCCGGGCTAGTGGCGCTGGTGCTTGGGCTGTTGATCTGGTTCGCCCAAGCGAACGTGGTGCTCCCCGTGCATATGATCCTTGGCTTGATTGTGACGCTCGGGCTGCTGATAGTCGCGATCATGGCGGTGTTCACAAGCGAGCTGCGGGTGCTTGGCGCTATTGGGATCATCTATGCGCCGATCATTCCGGTGTTTGGGCTGACGCAGTTCAATCTGTTGGTGGGCGATCTGCACTGGCTGATCCGGATTGCGCACCTGCTGGTTGGCCTGGGCGCGATGGCGTTGATCGGCAATATTGCGGCGCGCTATATGCGCTTGAAGCAGGCGGCTGCGTAAAGAACTAAATCTCATATTGCGTATTGCGTATTACGTGTTGCGTTATCACGCCGCTACGCAATACGCAATACGCAATACATTTAGCTCATAATGCAGCAGCCAATAGATTTCCCAGGTGTTGACAGAACGACGGCATAAGGGATAATAGGGCAACCGCTCAATGTCGATCAGCATAACGCATCGTGGAGGATCGGTATGTCTATCATTCCTAGCATGCTTTTGAAGCAACTTTATACGTTTGGGAGCCTAAAAAACGTCGATCAGGGCGTGCAATTCGCGATTAAGAATCGCCTGAGCGACGCCGAGTTTGTGGATCTCCAGGGCATCACCATCGACGGCAAGTCGGTGCCGCGCGAGAGCATTCGGGTCGATCTGGGCGACGGCACGGTGCTGACGCCCGATCAGATCGCCGGCAGCAATCCGATCAGCTTCCCACTACGCAAAAGTTTACTGGTGCGGGTGGGGATTCCAGAGCTGGAGCTAGGCAAGCACAAAGTTGGGATCGCATTCAAGAGCAAACCGTTCGGCGCGCTGAAATTTGAGGTTGAAGATGCGATTTCCGAAGAGGCCGAGCATTTGATCCGCATCCCGCGCGACGCGAATGACGACTACAATGAGGCGATCATCCACCAGCGCCAAAAGTTCGTCGAGGAGTTCACCGGCGCGAAGCTCAACCATATCACCAAATACTCGTTCGACCCGCACGACGCCAAGGGCAACTGCGAGCACTTCACCGGAGTGATGCAGGTGCCGCTGGGCATAGCCGGGCCGATCACGATTCATGGCGAGCACGCCCAAGGCGATTTCTTGATTCCCCTGGCCACCTCGGAAGGCACACTGGTGGCATCGTACAACCGCGGCATCAAAGTGCTGAACCTCAGCGGCGGCGCGCAGGTAACGGTGGTGGGCGACGCGATGCAGCGCGCGCCGGTGTTCGTGTTCGACGACGCGCGCGCCGGCCGCGATTTCCTGCGCTGGGTCGAGGCGCATACCGATAAGATCCGCGAGGAGGCCGAGGCCACCTCGAGCGTCGCGAAACTGCAGCATATCGACCCGTATCTGGCGAATAAGTTCGTGTACCTGCGCTTCAACTACTCGACCGGCGACGCCGCCGGGCAGAACATGGTCGGGCGCGCGACGTTTGCGGCGTGCAGTTGGGTGATCGACCACTACGACGGCGCGATCAAGCACTTTTACCTGGAGTCGAACTTCGCGACCGACAAGAAGGCCTCGCATGTCAATATCATGCGCACGCGCGGCAAGCGCGTGACGGCCGAGGCGGTGATCAAGCGCAATGTCCTGATCGAGAACATGCGCGTCGAGCCGGAGAGCCTGGCCTACCACCATGGCGTCGCGAACATCGGCTCGTTTATGTCGGGCGCGAACAATAATGGCGCGCATTCGGCCAATGCGATCACCGCGATGTTCATCGCCACCGGCCAGGATGTCGCGAATGTCTCGGAGTCGTCGGCAGGGGTGATCTATGCCGAATTGACGCCGGAGAAGGATCTGTACATCTCGCTGACGATCCCCTCGCTGATCGTGGCGACATTCGGCGGCGGCACCGGCCTGCCGGCGCAGCGCGAGTGCTTGGAGCTGCTGGGCTGCGTCGGCCGCGGCAAGGTCAACAAATTCGCCGAGATCGTGGCCGGCGTGGCGCTGGCCGGCGAGATCTCGCTGGCCTCGGCGATCTCTTCTTCCGACTGGGTTTCGAGCCACGAGCAGTACGGGCGTAATCGGAACAAGTAGGCTCATCGGACGCAGACGAACGCAGACGAACGCGGAAAAGAATCAGCTCTCTGCGTTTGTCCGCGTTTGTCCGTGTCCAATCTTGCGGGAAATGTGAACAGTTACTAAGTGAGGAAGAATGACTCAGGAACAATGGACCGCGGTCGATGACTATATCACCGACCTGTTCGTGCCGCCCGATCCGGTGCTCGACACGGCCATCCAGGCCACCAGCGACGCCGGCATGCCGCTGATCAACGTCGCGCCGAATCAGGGCAAGCTCCTGCATATTCTTGCGCTGGCCCATGGCGCGCGTTCCATCCTGGAGATCGGCACGCTGGCCGGCTATAGTACGATCTGGCTGGCGCGCGCGCTGCCCGCTGGCGACAAGCTGATCACACTGGAGGGCAACCCCAAGCATGCCGCAGTCGCCCGCGCCAACATCGCGCGGGCCGGCCTGGCGGAAATAGTCGAGGTGCGGGTTGGGAAGGCGTTGGACACACTCCCGCAGCTTGCCGCCGAAGGGCACGGCCCGTTCGACCTGGTGTTCATCGACGCCGATAAGCCGAATACGGCGGCATATTTTGCCTGGGCGCTCAAGCTGACCCGGCGAGGCAGCCTGATCATCGTCGACAATGTGGTGCGCGACGGCGCGGTGATCGACGAGGGCAGCGCCGACACGAGCGTCCAGGGCGTGCGCCGCTTCAACGCCGCGCTAGCGGCCGAGCCGCGTGTGAGCGCCACGGCGATTCAAACGGTCGGCAGCAAGGGCTATGATGGCATGGCGATTGCGGTGGTCATTGCCGAGCAGGGGAGCTGAATGAGGAACCCTTCGACCAACTCAGGGCAGGCGGCGGAAACGCGGAAGGAAGGGTGGCTTAGGGTCTTAGGAGCTCCATGATCGCGCTGACATTGGCGAGCAGGGATGCGATCAGGGGCAGCAATAAGGATTGCAGGAATCCCAATAATCCGCTCACATCCAGGGCTGATCCGCGCATCGATTTCACCTGGTTGTAGTAGTCAATCAATCGCAAGATCGTTTCAACGCTGTCCTTATTGGTCGGGTTAGCATCCTGCTCGATCAGCGTGATGCGCGCCAGGATCTCGTTCAGCTTCTGCTGCTTGGCGCGGCGGATGATCTGCGCCAACCCATATTGCCCAATCGAGAAGGTACTTGCGATGATCAGCCACTGCATTCCAACCAAGATGATCGCAGTTTGCGGCGGCAGCAAGCCGAATGACCATAACCACACGGCGACCGACGCCGCGAAGATACCCATAAACAGGATATTGGTGATCAGCATAGTATGCAGACGTTCGACCAGATCGGAGTTGGCTGGATCGATCGTGCGCAAGTTCAAATGATAGCGGCTCAGATGATACGGCAATGCCAGCGCGGCGAGGAATGTGGGCAGGCAGATCGCGCCCTGGATCCCGCAGAGGATCGCGACAATCATGGTGCTCGCTGTCACGTCGAACGTAATCGCATTCCGGGCGATCACGACTGACAGCGGGCCCATCAATCCGCCGAACACCAGAATCAGCCCAAGCTGGCGCGGCATTCCCAGATTGGCGGTGAGCCAGCGCGCGAGGTTGTGCGTGTCGTTGCTGGTGAGCGCCGGCACATCTGAGAGCGAATCAGGGCCAGGAAGGCCGCGTGCAGTTTGGTGGTCAGCAGGACGACGAGCGTGGCAAGTGGCAGACCGGCGGCTCCAGCGGCGATCACGAGCCGATCGCTTGCTGAAGGCGTGCCCGCGGAGGGAGGAATAGCGGCGAGCAGAAGGAAGACCAGCAGATTGAGCAGCAGGAAGACCAGCGCGGTGTAGAAGAACGATGGCGGCGATGGACGCCGGGCCACGCGTTGGAGGACACGACCAAGCCACTGCAACAGAACATCAGCAACCGATGGGTGCTGCGCGCCGGCCAGCGGCCCGGCTGAAGAAGCGGCATGCGGTGCGTTCATCGTTCGAAGTCCGTCGTCGTCGCGGCGTCGCGGGATGTGTTTTGCGGTTGGAGTATGTCGAGCAATTATAGCATGACGCGGCGTCGGTCGAGTACGAAAAGATATCTGCGTCGCAATATCAAAAATCAATCAGGAAGAAAGGTACCTAGCCCACATACTGCGCCATCGTCGCATCCACCTCGGCGCCGTAGCGTCTACCCAACGTCGTGCTGACCGATACGATAAGTCCTCACGTTGATGATGTCACCCTCACGCCGGGCAGCGCCTACGACCGCGTATACCCAGTATACAACTGCTGGCTGTGGCATACCTCCAACCCCAGCGAGACGATCACGTCGTCCAAGTGTCCACTCTTCTTCGAATGTAAGAAAGTGAAAGCCGTCTGCCGCCAGCAGCGCCTGACGCAGCATATACTCCTGTGGGCACCCATGCATCGGACCGGGCCCGATGGATCGTAATGACGGACTACATCGAACGATGGAGCACATGAGTAGTAAACCCTTAGACCCCCACCATTCTGAGGAATGGCCAGGTCGGCGTCTGCCTATGATATAACCGTTCTCAACAGCCATGGATGTCGCGTCAGTGTTAAACCACAGAACTTACGCCGTGGAGGTGTGGGGAAGGCCGGGTTCCCTCTGAGTGCCGCGTCCGAGCAATCTCCCTTCTGCCGGCGTCCCCTGCAATTGCGGCGATATGGCTGTTGCGGTGGACACCCAGGTGGACGCCGCGGGGACGCCGGCCTGATAGAGTACTCGTATCAACGGCGGGGCGGCTCGGTTGCAATCAGGATACGAAAGACAAAGAGTGACAGCCCAGCCGGCTTCAGGTTGGCAGGCCGTTGTGCCATCGTCAGCTGCGCCACCACCACATCCGAACGCCCATCGATGACTTGGAACGTATCAATTATTAGCTAAGGAGACGTAGCAATGAACTGGCTTGCCCTGCGCGCATTTCGGCGCGCTTGGATTCCGTTGGGCCTGATAATCGCGGCTGCGCTCAGCCTGGGGTTCGCAGCTCCAGCGAACGCCGCAAATCCCAAAGAGGTGATCTCAGCCTCCTTCGATCCGGCGACCGGCGTACTGACGGTCAGCGGTGACGATCTGAACAACAATATCACCATCAGCCGGGACGCCACCGGCGCCATCTTGGTCAACACTGGAGCTGTGGCCATCAAAGGTGGTACGTCCACCGTCGGCAACACCAGCCTGATCCAGGTGTTTGGGCGGGGCGGGAATGATCAGCTGTCTCTCGACGAAGCCAACGGCGCACTTCCGAAGGCGAATATGTCTGGCGGCGCCGGGAACGATACCCTGACCGGTGGATCGGGCGACGACCAGCTGTCGGGCGAGGCCGACAACGACATCCTGCTGGGCAAGGCCGGCAACGACATCCTGGCTGGCGGTGATGGCAACGACGTCGTGGACGGCGGCGCCGGCGACGACCAGGCCATGGGCGAGGCGGGCAACGACAAGATCGTCTGGAACGCTGGCGACGGCAGCGACAAGAGCGAGGGCGGCGACGGCAAAGATACGATCGAAATCAACGGTGGCAACGACGCCGAGTCCTTCACAGCTACCCCCAACGGGCCGCGGGTGCGCTTCGACCGCACCAACCCGAACCCCTCCACCTTGGACATCGGTAGCGCAGAAATGCTGGTGCTCAAGATGAACGGCGGCAACGATAGCTTCGCGGTCCGCACGGGCGTGGCCCCGCTGCTCGCGCTCACCATCGACGGCGGCGACGGCAACGACACGATCGAGGTCAACGGCAGCGACGCCGCCGAGATGTTCACGGCCACGGCCAACACCGGCCGGGTGCGCTTCGACCGCACCTACCCGAACCCGTTCATGCTGGACATAGGCAGCAGCGAAAGGCTGGTGCTCAACACGAACGGCGGCGACGACCGCTTCGCGGCCGGCGCCGACGTCGACCAGTTGATCGCAATCACCGTCGACGGCGGCGCTGCAACCGACACACCGGGGATCGCGGCGACCTTCGCTTCCATCGAATCGTTCCCCTCGGCGGTGACCGGAACCACCTCGGCAGGTATACTGAGCGTCTTCGGCGACGCGCTCGACAATACCATCACCATCAGCCGTGACGCCGCCGGCAAGATTCTGGTCAACGGCGGCGCCGTAGCGATCGTGGGCGGCACGGCGACCGTCGCCAACACCAGCCTGATCCAGGTCTTTGGTCTGGGCGGAAACGACACCATCGCCCTCAACGAGGCCAACGGCGCGCTGCCGCGAGCGAACCTATTCGGCGGCTCCGGCAACGATATCCTGACCGGCGGATCGGGCGGCGACATGATCTTCGGCCAGTCGGGCAACGACACGCTGCTGGGCAAAGGCGGCATCGACCTGCTGTTCGGCGGCGCCGACAACGACGTCCTTACTGGTGGCGACGGCGACGACCAGGCTTTCGGCGAGAGCGGCAACGATCGCATGGTCTGGAACCCGGGCGACGACACCGACCTCAACGAGGGCGGTGACGGCAGCGACACCGTGGAGGTCAACGGCGGCAATGCCGCCGAGATCTTCACTGTCACCCCCAACGGCACCCGTGTGCGCTTCGACCGCGTCGACCCGGCGCCGTTCTCCCTGGACATCGGCACGAGCGAAAACCTGGTGCTCAACGCCAACGGCGGCGACGACAGCTTCTCGGCCAGCAACGGGCTTGCGACGCTGATCCAGATCACGGTCGACGGCGGCGCGGGCAACGATACGCTGACCGGCGGCGACGGCAACGACCTGCTGCTGGGCGGCGACGGCAACGACTTGGTCACCGGCGGGCGAGGCAACGACGTGGCGCTGCTTGGCGCTGGCGACGATACCTTCCAGTGGAACCCGGGCGATGGCAGCGACACGGTCGAGGGCCAGGATGGCAGCGATACACTGCTGTTCAACGGCGCCAACATCGCAGAGAACATCAACATCTCGGCCAATGGCGGGCGCGTGCGCTTCACGCGCGACGTCGCCAGCATCGTGATGGATATCAACGACGTCGAGCGGGTCGACTTCAACGCGCGTGGTGGCGCCGACACGATCGCCGTCAACGATCTGACCGGCACGAAGCTCGCCGAGGTCAACCTCGACCTCGCAGGTGTCCCCGGCAGCGGCGTCGGTGATGGCCAAGTCGACAACATCATCGTTAACGGCACCGCCGGACCGGACACGATCGCAGTCGGTGGATCGTCCGGCGCCGTGACGGTCTCGGGGCTGGCTTCCACCGTTAAGATCGCCGCGAGCGAGGCGGCGGACAAGCTCACCGTCAACTCCTTGGCAGGTGCGGACACGGTGGATGCCTCGGGGCTGGCGGCCGGCGTGATCGACCTGACCCTCAACGGTGGCGCGGACGCCGACGTGCTGATCGGCAGCCCGGACGCCGACGTGGTGACGGGCGGCACCGGCAACGACGTGGCGCTGCTGGGCGCCGGCGACGATACCTTCCAGTGGAACCCGGGCGATGGCAGCGACACGGTCGAGGGCCAGGACGGCTTCGACACCATGCTGTTCAATGGCGCCAACATCGCAGAGAACATCAACATCTCGGCCAATGGCGGGCGCGTGCGCTTCACACGCGACGTCGCCAGCATCGTGATGGATATCAACGACGTCGAGCGGGTCGACTTCAACGCGCGTGGTGGCGCCGACACGATCGCCGTCAACGATCTCACGGGCACCGCTGTCACCGAGGTCAACCTCGACCTCGCAGGTGTCCCCGGCAGCGGCACTGGCGACGCGCTGCCGGATACCGTGATCGTCAACGGCACCAACGGCGATGATGTCATTCAGGTAATCGGCGACGCAAGTGGCACCTCGGCCGTTGGCTTGGCCGCCCAGGTAAACATCACCGGCGCGGAGGCGGCCAACGACCGGCTGACCATCAATGCCCTGGCCGGCGACGACGTGGTGGAAGCCTCGGGTCTGGCCGCCGGGGCGATCCAACTCGTGGCGGACGGTGGCGATGGCAACGACGTGCTCATCGGCGGCGCTGGCAACGACACCCTCGCCGGCGGTACGGGCGACGACGTACTCATGGGCGGCCCTGGCGCCGACGTGCTCGACGGCGGCGATGGCGATAATATCCTGATCCAGGACTAGCCGCCGATCGACAATCCGTAATCGGAATGGCGGCATGGAAACAACGTAGGGTGGAGGAAAATCCTCCGCCCTACGTTGTTTATGCTCTAGGCGTGAGATTGGGTGGCGCAGTGGGACTAAGCATATCTGCAACTGTTGGTCTGCAAGACCTTGAACAGCCACGTGCTCCCGTCCCACTCATGTTTGGCGGTGTACTATAGAGCCCGTGTTGTTGGCGCGTTGCAGCCGCTCCGTCATCACCCAACGTACCTCACCAGCGTCGCGTCGACCTCGGCACCGTAGCTTTCGCCAAACAAATTCACGTGATTAAGCAGGTGGTACAGGTTGTAAAGGCCAACGCGCTCGCGCCATCCGTCCGGCAATGGCCAGGCCGCCTCGTACGCGCGGTAGAAGCCGGGCGGGAAGCCGCCGAACAGCCGGGTCATCGCCAGGTCGGCCTCGCGGTCGCCGTAGTACACTGCCGGATCGATCAACGCGGGAACTCCGCCCGGCCCGACGATGAAGTTGCCGCCCCACAGGTCGCCGTGCAGCAGCGCCGGCTGCGTGGCACGGTCGTCGATCCAATCGCCGAGCCGGTCGATCAGGCGATCCATACGCCGCGCGCGCGCGCCGCGCATATGGCCGTTACGGCGTGCCAGCTCGGCCTGGAAGCCCAGCCGCCGCTCGCGGAAGAATTGCAGCCAGCTCGGCATCCGCCCATTCGGCTGCGGTGTCGCCCCAATATAGTTGTCATGGTCGAGCCCGTAGCTTGAGGCGGTGGCGCGGTGCATCGACGCCAGCGCGACGCCAAGTAGCTCGCTGGCGCGGGCGCGATCGGAGTGCGGCGGCGGCGCGAGCCATTCGAGCAAGATGAAGCCGTCGTTAGAGGCTTGAGACTTGAGGCTTGAGGCTTGGAGCGTATCCCTAATCTCAAGTCTCCAGCCCCCAGCCTCCCCGGCGTCGCGGTAGGCCAGCACCGCCGGCACGCGCACAGCCCCCGACGAGGCCAGCAGCGCCAAACCGCGCGCTTCGGCCGCGAAGAACCCCGGCAGCCCGTGCCCGCCAGCCTTCAGGAGATACTCGCCCCGCGCGGTGCGCAGCCGCAGCACTTGGCTGATGCCGCCGCCGACCACAACGCGCTCGACGATGGGGGTGCCGTCGCCAATCGCGTGCAGCGCCTCGATTATAAGTTGATCTATCGTAGACATCTTTGCTCGGAAAACAGCGCGTAGCAATTATTCAAGGAACTGTAGGAGCCGTGGGAACCAGAGCGAAGTTCCCACAGTTCCTACGATTCCTTTTACGCGCCTCTGCATAGCTCAACGCAGGAGGCCTTGCGTCGCAATGATATGCTCCAGCAGCCCGCGGCATGCCTGCTCCACCATCTCGTATACCTCGCCGAATTCGCCAGTATAATACGGGTCGGGCACGTCGAGCACGCCGGCCGCGGGGGCGTACTCCATGAGCAACGCGATCTTGGCGCCGGTCTGCTTGCCGAGCTGGCGCAATTCCGAGAGATGGCCACGATCGAGGGCGATGATGTAGTCGAAGCGCGCGAAGTCGGCCAGTGCGATCTGGCGCGCGCTATGGGCGTAATCGATGCCGCGCTCGCGGAGGACGCGGCGCGTGCCGTGGTGCGGCTGCTCGCCGATGTGCCACTCGCCAGTGCCGGCCGAGTCGGCTTCGATACGCCCTTGCAGGCCAGCCGCGGCGACCATATGGCGGAACACCGCCTCGGCCATCGGCGAGCGACAGATGTTGCCGGTACAGACAAACAGGACGCGAACTGGTTCGGGTTGGGCTGGCATTCGTTTGACCTTTATATTATCGCAGTGAGCAGCATGCGCATGGCATCATCATGGGCCAGAGCGCATTCGTCATCGTATTGAAAGCATGGTACCACAATTGAAAATCAATTCTGTCAATGACGCGACTTATGCAGCAGCTCAGGATACGATCGGAACGTCGCGATCCGCGCGTTGGCTGGCAGCGTGCCGAGCTTCAGATCATCGATCGGGCGACTCAGGGTTGAAACAACCACCAGCACATCTTCGTCGCTGTAGATACAGCTGGCAAGCCGAGGCCGTGTCGTAGAACCAACCGGTCTTGGGCAGGCCAGCGCTGGTGCACACGGCATTCCAATGCAGTTGGTACGCTACCGATCAGTGGACACATCGGGCGAGTCGTATTATACTGCCGGCCATGAGTGAACAAATTATCTTTTCAATGGTGCGCGTCAAACGCATTTTTCCACCCAATCGCGAAGTTATCCGCGATATCTCGCTGTCGTTCTACTATGGCGCCAAAATTGGCGTGCTGGGGCTGAATGGCTCGGGCAAGAGCACCCTGTTGCGGATCATCGCCGGCGCCGACAAAGACTACCTTGGCGAAGTTATGATGTCGCCCGGCGTGAGCGTCGGCATGCTCGAGCAGGAGCCACAGCTCGACGCGAATAAGACTGTCAAGCAGGTGGTCGAGGAGGCGGTCCAGCCAATTGTCGACCTGCTCAAGCAGTACGACGAGATCAACGAGCGCTTCTCCGATGCCGATGTGGATATGGATGCGCTGATAGCCGAGCAGGCTGAGGTGCAGGAGCGACTCGATCACCTCAACGCCTGGGATCTCGACAATCGTCTGGAAGTGGCGATGGATGCCCTGCGTTGCCCACCTGGCGACACGCCAATCGGGGTGCTTTCCGGTGGCGAGCGGCGGCGCGTGGCGCTTTGCCGGCTGCTGCTGACCGAGCCGGATATTCTGCTGCTCGACGAGCCGACCAACCACCTCGACGCCGAGTCGGTGTTGTGGCTGGAAAAGCATCTTCAGCAATACAAGGGCACGGTGATCGCGGTCACCCACGATCGCTATTTCCTCGACAACGTCGCCGGCTGGATTCTCGAGTTGGATCGTGGCCACGGCATTCCATGGAAGGGCAACTATTCATCCTGGCTAGAGCAGAAGCAAGAGCGGCTACGACGCGAGGAAAAGGCCGACACGAAACGCCTGAAGACGCTGGAGCGCGAGCTGGAGTGGATCAAGATGTCGCCGAAGGCGCGCGTCGCCAAGGGCAAGGCGCGCGTGACCGCCTACGAGAGCTTGTTGAACCAAGAGAGCGAGCGGCGGCGTGAAGACCTGGAAATCTATATTCCGCCTGGCCCGCGCCTCGGAGATCTGGTGATCGATTTTCAGCATGTCTCGAAGGCATTCGGCGACCGGGTGCTGATCGATAACCTCGACCTGTCGATCCCACCGGGCAGCATTGTCGGCGTCATTGGACCGAACGGAGCGGGCAAATCGACTTTGCTAAAACTCATCGCCGGGATCGACAAGCCGGATACCGGCGCCGTCGCGATCGGCGAGACCGTTAGGCTGGCGTATGTCGAGCAGCTGCGTGATACGCTTGATGGCGAGCAGACCGTCTGGGAAGAAATCTCCGAGAAGAACGAGATTCTGGCGCTCGGCAATCGGAAGATGCAATCGCGCGCATATGTGGCAAGCTTTAACTTCCTCGGCGCCGATCAGCAGAAGAAGGTCGGCGTGCTATCGGGCGGCGAGCGCAACCGCGTACTGCTGGCCAAAATGCTGAAACAGGGTGCCAACGTGATCATGCTCGACGAGCCGACCAACGACCTCGATGTGAATACCCTGCGTGCGCTGGAGGAGGCGATTGAAGCATTCGCCGGCTGCGCGATTGTGGTGAGCCACGACCGCTGGTTCCTCGACCGTGTTGCAACACACATTTTGGCCTTCGAGGGAGATAGTCAAGTCACCTGGCATCACGGCAATTTCGCAGATTACGAGGCCGATCGCCGCAAGCGCCTTGGCCAGGCTGCCGAGACGCCGCACCGAATTACGTACCGCAAGCTGCACCGGTAGCCGCGCCACGCGGATCTCGATCCGCACAAATAGCCGCCGAGCGTTTCTGCTCAGCGGCTGTTTTTGTGATCAGTTGCCGCCAACGTCAGTCGGCGCCTCAGTCGGTGGCTCGGGCGTATCGGTCGGCGGCTCGGGCGTATTGGTCGGCTCGGGCGTATCGGTCGGCGGCACTGGCGTATTGGTCGGCTCGGGTGTATTGGTCGGCTCGGGTGTATTGGTCGGCTCGAGTGTATCGGTCGGCGGCACTGGCGTATTGGTTGGCCGCGTGGTCGCGGTCGGTCGCACGGTACTTGTGGGCACAAGAGCACGCGTCGGCGTCGCGGTGGGCCGGCTGCGATCGTTGCGATCCGATCGATCCGGCCCACCAAAGGGTCCGTCGACCGGCGGCGCAGGAGTTGGGGTGAAGGTCGCGGCGACCACGCGCTCGGTTGGCGACGCCTCAATCGCTTGTCGTGGCGTCGTGCGAGCGGTGCTGGTGCGCGCGGCTGTGGGCGTGCGCGAAGGGCGCGGCGTCGCCGTCGCGGTTAGTGTGACTTCTAGGCCCAGAACCGCTACCGGGGTCTGCTCGATAATGAGGTCGCGCTTTGTCTCGCTAATTACAGCGCTATTCACGACTGGCACCGGCGCGACCTGCACCGCGCGTGGGTCGGGGCTATAATCAGCGCTGACCCGCAGCGCCACTTCATCCAGCACTGGCGTATTCGATGCAAACGCATGCCCAACCACCACGAGACCGACTATAAAAGCAATCCCTAGCAGCGCAAGCCAGATCGCATTGCTGATCCAATCAGCTTCACGCGCCATATGCCGCCTCGAGACGCCCGACTTCATACACTCGCACGCGCATGCTTTTGCCCTTCAGCCGGCGCAAGCCTTGATCGATGACTCGCAATTCAGCCGGCGCATCCAGCGCCGAATAGGTCGCCTGACTCATCAGAATCTCCGTCCCAAGTTTGCGGTTGAGCGTCTGGATGCGCGCGCTCAGATTCACTGCGTCGCCGATCGCAGTGTATTCCATCCGGCGTTCAGTACCGATCAGCCCGGCCACGACATTGCCGGTGTTGATACCAATACCGGCGAGCAATGGCGAGAGGCCTTCGGCGCCTCGGCGGCCATTCAGCTCGTCGAGGCCATCGCGAATCGCCACTGCCGCGCGCACCGCCGCCTCAGCGCTGCCTTGCGGGTTATCCTGCTCATCGGTCAAGCCAAACAACACCAGTGTCGAGTCGCCGCCGAATTTATTCACGATCCCTCCGTACCGATCGGCCGCGTCGACTACAATTCTAAAATAGTTGTTCAAGCTCTTGATCACCGCCGCCGGCTCTTCTTTCTCAGAAATCGCGGTGAAATCGCGCAGATCGGTGAAAAGAATCGTCAGCAGCTTGGTCTCGCCGCTCAGATCAAGTGGATGGCTGAGCACCAGCCGCGCGACAGTCGGACTCACAAAACGCCCCAGAATATCGTGCATGCGCTCGCGTTCGCGCAAGCCGCCGATCATTGTATTGAACGAGGTGGTCAGCGCGCCAATCTCGTCGCGCGTGGTCACAGGCAGTACGAGATTCAGATCGCCTGCCGCGACGCCTTCAGCGGCATTCACGAGCGCTATGATCGGCCGGGTGATCCGGCGCGCCAGCAGAATGCCCAACAAGAACGTCAAAACCAACCCGAGCCCAAAGATTGGCAGCAAGCTGAACTGCGCCTGCTCGAACAAGCCATCCTGGCCGGCGGTCGAGAGCGCCACGCCAATAAACTGCGGCTGCAGATTGCCACGCAGCAGCAGCGGCGAGACAATCTCAATATAGCTACGGCTGCCGAGCGTTACCGTGCGATTCACTGCCCCAGCAGAACGCTGGGCGCTGGCTAGCTCCTGAGGGAGATCTGCGCCAAGCGAGGTGGCCAACGGTGCGCCAGCAGCGGAGTAAAGCGTCACATCGGCGAGCGTCGACCCGCGCCAACGCTCAACCAGCGTGCGCGCGCTCGTACCCACCAGCAGTGCGCCAGCCAGCCTCGTGCCGTCGTAGACCGGCGCGACTGTGTAGACCACCGCGGTGCCGTTATCGTCCACCAACTCGACGTACTTGTCGCCTTGCGCGTCGCTCGCGCCGCGAAGCACGTTTGCAACGCTCTGCCAGCTGGCGACCCCGGCATTGTGTGCCAGCGGCGTCACATCGGCGCCGCGACTCTCGATTCCAACCAGTTGGGTGCCCGCCAGATCCGTTATTATGATCCGCTCGATCCGCTGGCTCACCGCAAAAGGCTTGATCAAGTCGTGCAATTTCGCGGAATCGCCAGCGCGCAGCGCCTCGGGCAAACCTTCGACATGTGCCAGAGTTCGCACATGATCGATCTGCGAACGTTCAGTCTGCACCACACTATCGCCGACGCGCACGCGCGCATCCGCGATCTGCCGGCTAAACTCCGTGGTTACTTTGCTCGCTTGGCTGCGCGCCACAATGTAGATCGTCGCCAGCGCAAGCGCGATCGCCAGCACGACATAGGGCAATGTCAGCTTAAAGCTCAGCCGCGGCACAAAGATCGGACGTTGCGAAATAACCATACGAACTCCACTGGAGCGCCGCCCAACGTTTGGTACTGTCATTGGCTCATGGTCGAGATTACTACTGGTTGCAAGAGTTCAGTGTACTCCGTCACCCAAGCGACAGCAATTGCTTTTGATTACAGGCTAGTTACATGGTGCGGCGAGAAGATGACAACTGTATGAATAAAGAACGTTGATTCTACAGCGAATTCTTCAACAAAATGTAACATTCAAGTGGTCAGATTTTTAAGTTCCCGGATTGACGTCTCATGCAGGAAGCACTATACTTGCTCGTATCGCCAAGGGATATCCATGTTGAAACACCAGGGCACAAGGCTCTGGTGTCGCTTGTTTGTGCATGCTCCTATGCATGGTAGTATCGTGCCCTGGCGTGTTGTATTCGAATGCTTCGGCTGGTTGTGAGGACTCAGCGATGATTGACCTCCAGAAACTCTTCAGCGACGTTTTCGATCCGCAGCCTGGCGAAACCGCACTGGTGCTCCTCGATATGCCGCACGGCCAGATCGTTGATACGCCGGCCTGGGCGCAACGCCGCGCAATGGCGGAACGCTGGCATCAGGCGCTCGCTCAGCTCAGCTCAAAACGCCGCTTTCGAATACTGCCGCTGACCAGCTACCCGGCGACCGGCGCGCATAACGCCCAACTTCCGGGCGAAGCGCTTCAAGATGGCGCCACGGTCGTGCTCGACGATTTGGCGGCACGGGCAACCCTCGTCCTGGCGCTCACCCAATTCTCGGCATCGGCGCCGCTGATCGGCTGGACCCAACGCTGGCCCCGGCTGCGCGTCGCGTCGATGCCGCTGGTCGCGCCCGAAATGGAAGACACGGCGCTCGCGGCCGATTACAACCAAATTGCCCGTAGCTGCGCGCTGCTCTGCGAGCGGCTGAACCGTGCCGACTACGCGCACATCCGGTTCTCCAATGGCGACAGACTCACGATCGACCTGCGCTTTCGCACCGCACATGTCGATGACGGGCAGCTGCGCCCGAACAAGACGCCGCCACGACTCGTAAACCTGCCCAGCGGTGAAGCATACCAAGCCATCTATGAGGGCGAGCAACCAGGCGAGCCGAGCCAGACGCGCGGTGTGCTACCGGTTGAGTGGCGCAACGAGATCGTACGGCTGGAGATCGATCACAACCGCGTGATCGACGTGCTGGGGCGTGGCGAAGCCGCCGCCGACTTACGCAATTTTCTCGCGCTCGACGGCGCGCGTCGCAATATCGCTGAGCTTGGCTTGGGCTGCAACCCGAAGGCGCGCGTCTGGGGTAATATCCTGGAAGACGAAAAGGCCGGCCCGCATATCGCGCTTGGCCGGAGCGAGCACTTGGGTGGTGTCACCGGCCCCGACGCTTTCGAGGACCCAAGTCACATCTGGCATCACGACTTTGTCTTTGCAAGCGGCAGACCAATCTTTATGGCCGAGCTCAATTTGATCAGCGCGGACCGCCAGAACGATCCGCTCATTCTCAACGGAAGCTATATCGAGGACTTGCATATAGGACAGTAGAACCAGAGCGTGCGCCCAACGGCTTGGCAAGTGAACGGGCCGCATGCGAGCGATTATTGCCTACCCATTCTGGTCGCGCTTGCCGATGCCAAGCGACTCGCCGGCTAGCTTGAGCGAGATGCGTGTCTGCACGACGATGTTATCGAGCAAGCTTGGATTGGGCTCTTCGACTGGTAGCTGCATCACAAAGTGGTTCAGCACGTCCGATTGCGCGCGCACCAGGTCGGCCCAGGTAGCGCCGACATGATCGCGCTGGAATGCCTCCAGATGCAGCCCAAGAAACTCGCGCATTTTCTCGCGGGTGTCCTCGGTCAGGTGTGCCGCTGCGCCGCCAATGTAATAGTAATCGCCGGCCGGCAGCAAGTGAGCGACCAGCACCTCGCCTAGCTCGACCCGCCGCGACGCCGCATGATCTTCGACCTCAAACTGCATGCCTTCGACCAGATTGGTCACGCGCATGCTCTGGCCCTTGCGCACGCCCTCGACGACATATGGTTGCAGACGCACGTTCGCCCAGCCGCCAAGCAGCCGGGCCTCTTCCTCGGATAGATCGAGCGCCGTATGGCCGGCTTCGTCCGCATTCGCGCCGGGCGCCGCCAAATGCTCGGCCAGCGTGCGCCCGTCGTCGAGCGGATAGTCGAACGCGAACCAGGTCAAAAACCGCTCGGCCCCGCGCCCTTCCAGATCATCGAGCTCTTCCAGTTGATCGAGGCTGTATTTGCCGTTCCAGAAGCGCGAAAATGCCTCTGGCACGGCAGTGGCGTGCGCCCGTGCCGCAGTGATCATTTTCGGCAGTAGCGTATCGACGGCGCGACGCAGGCGCAGTTGCTCGGCCTGAGCGGCCTCCTCGACCGGCAGGTGACAATGCTTATACTTTTTTCCGCTGCCGCATGGGCACGGATCGTTGCGTCCGACTTTAGGCATACGACCTCCGCAGGCTTTTACTACGCGACCGAAAGGAAAGACAATGCCGCCAGCGAGCGCTGACGGCAGCATGATAGCATAGTTTTGGCGCCTGCGGCACGGCTCTACCGCGACAACGCGCGCGACCGCAGTGGCACGCGCTGCACTTCGGATGGCGGCGTATGAAGGCGTGCAATCGGCAGATCCAGCGTAAAGGTCGCTCCTTGACCAAGGACGCTCTGCACAGTCAGCGTTCCGCCATACCCCTCGACAATCAGCCGGCTAACGCTGAGGCCATAGCCCCCGCCTTCACCGCGCGTGCTGGTCGCCGGTTGAAAGATCAGCAGCTGATCCTCGGCGGCAATGCCCTGGCCGGTGTCCGAAACCTCGATGAACGCGCGATCGCCGGTGCTAAACGAGCGCAGCGTCAATACACCGCCGCTGGGCATAGCCGAAATGGCATTCATTATCAGATTGACCAGCACCTCGCGAAGTTCGGCCGCATACGCGCGCACAGCCGGCATGGAGCCCAGCGTTGTCTTGATCGTCAGGTCCCCGCGCGTGTCCCAGAATGGGCGGGTGAGATTCAGGGCATCTTGCGCCAGCGACGACAAAGACACTGGCTGCCCAACCGAAACAAGCTCAGTTGGCGTCTTGAGTGCGAGCATACGGCGCATAAGCATGTGCCCATCCTGGGCTGCCTGCACGATCGTACCAAGGTCGCGCTGCAGGTCTTGCACCGCATGCTGTTGCAAAAGCTGGGCAAGGCCCATCACCGACGCGAACAGATTGCCGATATCGTGAGCGGAGCCGATCGCCAGCATGGCGCGCAGGCGTAGCTCCTCGTGCTCGTGTAGGCGGCGTTCCAGCGCCGCATTCTGCTCGCTTCGCACCGCCAGATCATCGCGCGACTGGTCGTACAGCAGACGTAACGCGATCAGCGCGGCCAGTTGGCCGGCCAGCGCCAGCGACTCGGCGTCGAGCGGGGCGCGCCGGCGCGCCAGCGCCAGCCATCCAAGATGCTGACCGGCGCCATTGAGCGGCAGTGTAGAGATCGAGGCATAGTCGCGCTCAGACAACCAGACCGCGAAACTCGCAGCGCTTTGCTCGGCATGGGCCGGTGGCTCGGCCGAATCTGTTGACCCGGCGAGCGGCAAGCGCATACCGGACGACCAGCCGCTCACGAGCAGATCAACCCGCGTGGCCGGCAACAGGCTCGGGAGCGCCCGGCAGAGTGTCACGAGAAACGAGCGATTGTCGTTCGCTTCAGCCAGCAAACGCAGCAAGGAAGCCACATCGGCCGGATCGTGGGACGAGTGTGAGCCAAATCCTGCTGTCATAACATGACCTTTGAAGATAGAAGATAGAAGCTGGAAAATCGCAGATTGTAGATTGAGGAGTTTTCTAGAATCTACAATCTGCAATCTGCAATTAGTGTTCAGGCTGCTGCACCATCCACCACATCGGCGAGATCAGCCAGGAACTCGCCGACAGTGCGGGCGCGCGCGCGAATATCGGCAAGCGTTGCGCGGTCGCGCGCATCAAGCGCCAGCACATAGTGTGGGTGCGTAGCGGCTGCGTCGAGCGGGTCGCACAGCAGCCGCTCCGCCACCGACGGATTAGCCGCGGCCAGCAATGCCAGACGCGTCAGCGCAGGCCGCGCGCTCTGTCCAGGGATCAGCCGGGCGCGCTGCTCGGGCGCCGTCGGCGCCGTACGGTACATGAGCATAGGTTGAGGCCTTTCATGTGTATGGCTAAACAGTAGCCACCAGATCACACCAACCAACACCACCAGATCGCCCGGGCTGGCGACAAAGCTCGTCACGCCGGCCGGCAGCACCAACCAGTCTGCCAGCAGCCCTAGCGCCGCCGTCTGCACGACCAGATCCTTCGAGCCCATCAGCAGCGTCCCTGGCGCAACGGCATAGCCGATCTGCGCGAGCGTGGCGGCATGAATCGGCATCGCCCCGCCTTGGAACGCCATCACCAGCAGATTCATGACCACCCCGACTGCAATCGCCGGGACGCCGGCGATCGCGCGGTTGCACAGGCACCAGACGAAAATCGCGCCGACCGACACCAGAAACATGCCCGAGATCCAGACGCCGAGCAGATTGCCCAACTGCGGCACTGCGGCAATTGCCAGCAGCAGCCAGTAGCGCGGCATGCGCGGCGCGCGCCAGAAAGCTACCATTGCACCAGCTAGCGCGCACAACACATAGAGCAGTAAAACCATCATCGCCTTAGCGCCCTGTGTCAAGAGTCGACGCGCTGCGGACTCCGGGCGGGCCGTATGGCGCCGTGCTTGCCAACAATAACGTGCCGATCACCAGTGCAGCGGCGCATGCTCGTATGATCTTCGACTTCATGGCTGATCCTCCTCGATAAATTTTTATTCATCTCTTCATCCCTCGTCGAACTGCGAGCACAATAGACCGGCCGGTTGACTCAGGGATGACCACTCGTTGACTCTACGCATGCCGGTCGCAAGCAAAAGCCGGTGATCGCGATCGTTTATCGATATAGGGGCTTTCGAAAAAACTGCCCGATCGTATTGTGTAGTGCGTATTGCATATCGGCAGTGCGCTTATGCAACTACGCACTACGCAATATGGAATGAAACGACCGGTTATAGTAAGTACACAGCATCGGCAGCTACTCTTGCCCTGGCCTGATGCGTCTGCTATACTGATATCGCCCGCATTCCACATTTATCCGCGTACCGCCTGATCATTTGGTACGAGCTTGCCTAAGGAGCGGCGCATGGCACGACTTTCCGTCAGCATCAACGGCGACAAACGTACGTTCGCCCTGAACGAGCGCGGCATTCAGATCGGGCGCGCGCTCGACAACGATATCGTCCTCAATCATGTGATCGTTTCGCGCCGCCATGCTCAGGTCGTATTGCGCGGTCGCGAGGCCTGGGTAGCCGACCTCGGCAGCCGCAACGGGATTTCAGTCAACCGGTTGCGCGTGAAGGAAGAGCAGCTCCACGACGGCGACACCCTGCAGATCGGCCCGTTCGAGATTCGCTACGAGGATCGCGCCGCGCAGAGCGTGGTGTTGGATGATAACCAGTACTTCCCGCTGGCCTCCGAGGCTAAGGAGGTCAAATCGGGCGAACTGCCCGAGCTCGCCCTCGATCTCAAAGAGTTTTACCGCATCAGCAAGCGGCTCAACAGCATCCTCGCTCTGCACGATCTGTTCGACGCCGTGATGGAAGAGGTATTGCGCGCAGTGCCAGCGCAGCGCGGGCTGCTGCTGCTCCGCCGCAACAGCGAACTGGTGCCAATGGTGGTTCATCCTCCCAACCAAGGCGATGTCGCGATCAGCTCGACAATCGCGCGCAAGGCGATGGAAGGCAACGAAGCCGTGCTGACACGCGACGCCCGGCTCGACTTCGCCGGCTCACAGAGTATTATCAGCGCCAACATACGATCGGCGCTCTGCGCGCCGCTGGTTAGTGAAGGTAAGGCGATTGGCCTCATTTATGTCGACTCGCCTGGTCGCGACCAGTTCAACGATCACCAGCGCGACCTGCTGGCAGCGCTGACGAGCCAGGCCGCCAGCTATATCGAGCGAGCGCGGCTGACCGAGGAGCTGCGCGCCCAAGCTCAGCTGCGCCAGAATTTCGAGCGCTTCATGTCGCCGAACATCGCCCAGTTAATGGCTAGCTACTTCTCGGCGCACGGCCAGTTGTGGGAGCCCCAGGAGCTGATCGTCAGCGTGCTTTTCGCCGATGTGAAGGGCTTCACCTCGCTCTCCGAGACGCTCTCGCCGCGCGATGTGCAAGATCTGTTGAATGAATACTTCCACGAGATGACCGAGGTCATCTTCCAATACAATGGCACGCTCGACAAATATATCGGCGACGGCATCATGGCGGTGTTCGGCGCGCCACAGCTCGCCGACCCGATCGATCCTGAGGAGTCGGCGGTCCAAGCGGTCGACGCAGCTCTGGGGATGATCGCCGCCCACCAGCGCCTGATCGAGCGGCTCGACCCGGCCAAGGCATTTTCATTCCGGATCGGCATCAACACCGGGCCGGTCTATGCCGGCTTCTTCGGTACGCGCCAGCGGCTGGAGTACACTGTGATGGGCGATACTGTCAACACCGCAGCGCGCCTTGAAGGCAAGTCCGACCTCAACAGCGTGCTGATCAGCGAGGCCACACACAACGCGATTGGCGAGGCGTTCGTGGTTCAAGAGATGGGCGACTTTCAGCTCAAGGGCAAGGCGCAGCTGGTGCATACCTACAAGGTGCTCGGCCGAGCGGCGCCTGCATCATCGTAGCAACGTCCTATGCTATAATGGACGGACAACGCCCGCGTGGCGTATGAATATAGATTTTTACAGGCGTAAGATACCGCGGTTGCGTGGTGTAAACGGATCGACGACGTGTCCAATCTAACTACAGCACATTTCGCAAGTCACTCATTGGTGGCGCCCCGCAGCGCCAGCCGATTGATGCGTGTTTTGTGTGGCATACATTCGGCTTTCCATCCTCCCGCACAGACAGCACCGCCTTATCATGCGCCTACCACGGAGCAGCACCATGCCAGTTGTGGTAGGAATACGGTTCAAGGACTCTGGTAAAACCTATTTTTTCGATCCGAATGGCGTTGAGACACTCGGCACTGGCGATCATGTCATCGTCGAGACGGTGCGCGGTCTAGAGCTGGCAAAAGTCGCTATGGTGCCCCACGAGGTTGACGCTGGCGAGATCGTCGGCGAGCTGAAGCCGGTGATGCGCCGGGCCGAGGCCGCCGATTTCGAACGCATGCGCCTGCTCAGCGCGCGCCACGACGAGGTGATCGAGCGCTGCAATGAGAAGGTGGTCGAGCACAACCTGCCAATGCGACTCGTCAAAGCCGAGTATAGCTTCGACGGCTCGCGGCTGACGTTCTATTTCACCTCGGAAAAACGAGTCGACTTCCGCATGCTGGTGCGCGATCTGGCGCGCACGTTCAAGACCCGGATCGAGTTGCGCCAGATCGGCCCGCGCGACGAGGCCAAGCTCCTTGGCGGCATTGGCCCATGCGGGCGCTTGCTCTGCTGCGCCACCTTTCTGCCCGATTACGCGCGCGTCTCGATCAAAATGGCCAAGGACCAAGATCTGCCGCTGAACCCAACCAAGATTAGTGGCGTCTGTGGGCGGCTGTTGTGCTGTCTCTCGTATGAGCACGAGCAATATCTCTCGATCAAGGCTGAGCTGCCGAAAAAGGGCGCGTGGGTGCAAACGCCCGACGGCCCCGGCGAGGTGGTGACGGTTAATGTCGTGCGCGAAACCGTGATTGTCGAGCTAGCAGGTAGCGGTATCCAAGAGGAGTACGCGCCAGCGCAGATCTCCGAGGCCAGCCAGCGCGTTGGTAACCTGGCCCGCAGCCGTGCCGAAGAGGGTATTACACCACGGCCAAATGGTAATGGCGACCCTCGTCCCGAGCGCGCCGAGCGACCCGAGCCTCCACCGCGCCGCGAGCCTAAGCATACCGGCGAGCGCCGGCTGCTGCGCGACGAAGTCATCGATCCCGATGTGCTCGACGCATTGGCGCTGCTGGAGGAAGGCGACGAGCGGCCCACAACTGCTCGCTCAGCCGCGCCGGCCGAGCCGCACGCCGACATGGCCGACCCACCAGCAAGCCGCCCAGCTGAGCCGCGCCGGGCGCCGGGCCCACCAACACCACGCCATGTATCGCAGCCGCCCCATCACCAGCACACGCAGCAGCCATCGCGAGCGCCGCGGCCCGACCAGCCCGAGCAGCGCAAGGCCGAAGTCACAGCGCCGCAACTGCCCGCGCCGCAAGGCGAGCAGCATGCCGGCGACCACGCCCGCCGGCATCGGCGCAAGCGTGGCGGCAAACGCGGCGAGCGGTAGACCAGGCGATCGGCGATCGGCTATGGGAGATGAACGAATTCCTATCACCTATCGCCAATCGCCGATTGTGTAGGAGCCGACGATGACTACAGCTTTTCCACTCGATCGCGCGCGCATGCGGTTGGTGCTGGCGCTTGGCCTCGCCATCGCGCTTGCGTTCGTCCTCGCCACTGCCGCCGCGATCGTAGTCGGTATGCTTTGGCCGAGCACCACACAGACACTTGGGCCAGTTGGCAAGCTAAGGCGCGCGGCACCGCAGCTATTCAGCGTTGGCAACCACGAGTTCTACCTGGCCTGGAATGACTCAACCCCAGTCGCGCTCAGCACGATCGATCCACATTCTTACATTCGCCCGTGCGCCGGCCCAATTCGCTTCGATCAACGCTTCCAAAGCTTCGTCGACCCCTGCGGCGGCTCGGTGTACCAGCCTGATGGAACCTATATTCGCGGCCCGTCGCCGCGAAACATGGATCGATTCGCGCTTTGGATCGAGAATGACAACGTCAAGGTCGATATCAGTCGGCTTATTCCGGGCCAGCCGCATCCTTAGTACAGGCCATCTAATATTCCTCGGCCCGAAACGGGCGCACGAGTAACACCGGAACATTCACGCGGCGCATCACCCGCTGGGCCACGCTACCCATCAATAAGTGCCGCAGCCCCGTGCGACCATGGGTCGCCATCGCGACCACATCGACTGCCCGCTGCTGCACGACTGCGGCAATCTCCTCGGCCGGGTCGCCAAATCGAACGTCGAGCGACGTCGTGAATCCAGCTGCCTCTAGCTGCTGCTGATCGATCAGCAGATCGTGTTCGAGCGCCGAACGCTCACCCTGCTCGAGTTGGCTCGCATAGATCGGATGCTGCGCGTACTCGATATCCCACGCGCTGGTATGGAGTGGCTCCGTCCAGGCCATCGATACAGTTTTTGGGGGCGCGCCAATAATGCTTTCCGCAGGCTCCGCAACACGTAACAAGATTATGGTATCGGTAGCTGAGTCGCAAAGACGACAGAGGTGTGGCACAATTTGTCGGCTAAAATCGGACCCATCCAATGGAACAAGAATGTTTCGTTTGAACAAGACTGCACCTCCTTGTGCATCTAATATGTAATCCCAATCTAAGCATAATCGATATCGCCCGGCATGTGAGTTACGCGCCATTCACCCACGGTAATCGATCGCTCACTACGCGATCGATGACGCTCTGGATGAACCGCTCTTTGACGGCACGACACGTGCTGGCACCTGATCTATGGGCTTGCCGTAACCTGTGGAAAGGGACCAGCATATGTCAGCAGATCAAAAGAACCGATCTCAGGCGAGCGACGAATCTGAACAGCGCCCGGCCAAGCGCAAAGATGCCGGCTCCGACAACTCAAGCGTTGGCGCGGTAGATGGAATCGGCGGGGCCGGCGGGTCGTCGGGTACCGGCAGCGTCCGCGCCAAGGCGAACGCCGTTGGCGACATCTCGGGCATCGCAGCCGTGGACGACGCCGATGTGCCGGAGCCCGGCAGCCTCGGCAAAGGCAAGGCCGGCAGCCGCAAGCGCCAGATGAGCGACGGCGGAATGACCGGCCAGACGCGTGGTTCGGCCTCGGAGTCGGTTCCGAATCAGGAAAGCGCCGACCAGAAGGATGACGAGAAGACCAACCCGTCGCGCCATTGAACACCACGGCATTCCACCAGTACCGTGCAATGGAAGTACCCACCGTTCCTTACAGTTCCCAGCACTTCCAGGCGGGAACTGTAAGGAACGGTGGGTACTAGCGCAACCGGGTATATATTTCTGACGACCTATATCGTGGTGACTCACGAGCGCCGAATCATCGGCAGGTAGATAGAACTGTGCGCACCAGCCGGACCACTACTGCTCGCAACGATCGTCGCGGATGCGCTGCCGATCATGCTCAATGAGTCCACGACTGTCAGCGTCACTCGCGGCCCAGCCGCCAGCGCACCGGCGAACCACGCCTGCGCCAGCATCACCGCAATCATTGCATACACATATCGCTGCATCGGCCACCTGTTCGTCGTAATCTACAAAGAACGCCATCTACAGTCTCATCGGAGCGGCTCAAGAAACATTAAACAGGATCCTAAAGAATGATTAAGCGAAGCTAAACAAATAGTCAGCCCGTACACATATCGCGGGCCTCGTGGATGTTCCACGAGGCCCGCGATATGTGTACGGGCTAAACACAATCTGCAATCTGCAATTGCGCTAGCCGCCGCCAATGCTGCCGCCGCTGCGATAGTTCGGGTCGTCGTAGCTGCGGCCGCCCGAATCGCCGACGCTGCGCTCGCGCGGCGTGGGCTGATCGACCTCAGTGCCGCCGATGCTGCCGGTACTGGTATAGTTCGGGTCGTCGTAGGTCGGCCGCTCGGGGCCGGTGTTCGTATTGCGCGGGTAGGTGTTCCCACCATACGTACCGCGGTTGCGACTCATAATAAACGCAACGACCAATACAACGACAACGATGATCAAAAGAGTAGTGGTATCCATAGCTCGTGCTCCTTTATGCGCTGCCAGCCGGCAGGCGCGCTATTGGACGGTGAAACTGGTCTGCTGGCTCGGGTTGCCGTCGACAAACACCTGCACCGTGTAGTTACCAGGGTCGATCTGCTGCTTGGTCGACTGCAGGTGGAACTCGACATAGCGATTCTGGTAGAGCTGGTTAGCCTTGACCGGATCGCTATCTTCGAATGGCTGGCCGTCGCGCGACCAGCGAGCGAACATGCTGGTGCCAGGCTCGATCCGCTGCGCCTGCACCACCGCGTAGATCACCGGCTGCTGCGAACTAAAGGTGGTGGTTGGCTGAACCGGCGCGTTGGTGGCCGGGTCGATCTGCGCAGCCGTGACAATCTGGCCCAGTGTGGCGCCCGGCGCGGTGCCCGTCCCCGTTCCGCTGTTGGTCTGGTTGTAAGCGCTACAGCCCACGACAATCAGCGCCATAATCACTAACAGCGCCATGGTTCGCAGCCATATGAATAGACGTGTCATCTATCTTCTCCCTTCTTTCCATGGATGTATCTTGCGCCATATGCTGCGTTGCAGTCACGTCTAGCGCAGTACTAGCACAGGCTGTGCCATGGGGAGCATTGGGCATTCAGACGGGCAATGAGAAGCATTGCCGGCACATCCGCAAACGGCCGATGCAATACCATCGGAAAGAGAGGAACTGGTGGCCACAATTATGTTGACAGTTTTCTTTGAAGACCCATTTTGGGTTGGGGTGGTCGAGCGCCAAGCCGCCCGGCACGTTTTTGGCGCTGAGCCGAGCCCAGGTGAGGTGACTGATATCTTCCTACTGGCCCGGCCGGCTGCCCAGCATGACCACGATCTGCTGTTCTTGCGCATCGCGCACGACACTCAGCGTCACTTGGTCACCAACCTGCGCATTTGTTTCGAGGTAGCCGATCAACTCATCGCCGCTGAGCACGCGCTGTCCATTGACCGCCGTGACGATATCGCCGTCGTACACCACCGGCACGCCGCCATAGTCGGCGCTGGTCGTGCCGGCCCTCAGGCCGGCTTGTTCGGCCGGGCTGCCGCTCTGCACCGAGGTAATCAGGATGCCCTGCTGGGCCGATAGGTTAAAGCGCCGCGCCAGCAGTGGGTCGATATCGCGCATGCCCACGCCAAGCCACGGGTGCTGGTAGCGCCCCTCACGAATAAGCGCCGGCACCACCCGCGCCAGCGCGTTGGACGGAATCGCATAACCAATTCCTTCGAACTGGCCGCTGTCGCTCCGAATTGCAGTGTTCACGCCTATCACTTCGCCGTGGATATTGAGCAGCGGCCCACCCGAGTTCCCCGGATTGATAGAAGCATCGGTCTGTATCACATTGGTAATCGCAAATCGGCCGCCCTGGTTGCTGCGCGGGCCACTCAGGCTGCGCCCCAGCCCGCTGACCACGCCGACAGTCAAGGTGTTGCGCTCGCCAAACGGATTTCCAATTGCGATCGCTATCTGCCCGACCTCGACAGTTTTCGAATCGGCCAGCGCCAATGGCGCGGTGGCCGGCGGCAGCTCGCCGACCTTTAGCACGGCAAGATCGCTGCCGGGATCGCTGCCCACCAGCGTCGCCGCAACCGTCATGCCGTTTGCGAACCGCACCTGAAAGCCGGTCGCGTCTTCAACCACATGGTTATTCGTCACGATATGGCCCTGATCGTCGAAAAGAAATCCCGAGCCTTGCGCAAACGGAATTTCTTGATCTGGCGCTGGCGCACCCTCGGCCGGTGGGTGATGGCTAGCCACATCGATGCTCACCACCGCTGGATTCACCCGTCGATACAGCTCGACCAGCGCGCGCTGCTGGGTCTCCAGCGGCTCAATAGCGGCCGGCGCCAGCGTTGGCACAGATGCGACCGACGGCAGTGGCGCGGCGGTCGTCGCGGGCGTCGGCGGCGCCGCTATTGGCGGCCGGGCGGGCGCCGTCGTGGCTGCGGGTTGCTCAGTCGCAATGCTGCTCGGCAAGGGCAGCTGATCCGGTGAACAGCCAGCCAGCATCCCAATTGCCATCGCCGCCAGAATGAAACGCGAACTCCGCATACAGCTACCTATCCAATATCTGCCGGATCGCCTGCTCGCTGGTAGGGTACTTGAACTGATAGCCCAGGTCTTGAGCCTTCCGAGGTATCACGCGCTGGCCAGTTGTGATCATGTCGGCCATTTCGCCCAGCAGCGCTTTCATTGCGAATCCCGGCACGGGGAACCAGGCCGGGCGACCCATCACCCGGCCGATCGTCCTCGCGAAATCACGGTTCGTCTGCGACTCCGGCGCGGTGGCATTGATCGGCCCGCGCACCTTAGCGTTCTCAAGCGCTAGCATGATCATGCCCACAAGGTCATCGAGATGCACCCAGGCGAACCACTGCGTGCCCGGCAGGATCGGCCCCCCCGCGAAGAAGCGGAACGGCATTGTCAGCAGCGGAAACGCGCCTTCCTCGGTTTTCAGAATAATACCCGGCCGCGCGAGCGATGCCCCGCGCAGATCGATTGGAAACGGCAGCCGTCCCTCGCCGACGCCGATCACAACTCCGGTGCGTAACAGCACAGTGCGAATCCCAAGATCTTCAGCTTTTTTGGCCTCTCGCTCCCAGATCTGACATACCTGCGCCAGAAAGTCACCACCGGGCGGGGCGCTCTCATCGAGCTTCTGATCGCCGCTTGGGCCGTAGTAGCCAACCGCTGAACTGCTGATAAACACCTGTGGCTTGTTCTGTGCTTGCGCCATGGCATTGACCATGCCGCGGGTCCCAATCTCGCGGCTGGCGATAATCTCGCGCTTGTACTCAGATGTCCAGCGCTTGGCGAACAACGACGCGCCCGCTAGATGAATCACGCCGTAGGCCGCATCGATCGCGCTCGCCCATGGGCCGCTCTCGGCAGGCTGCCACGCCACGTACTCCGCCGCGCCCGGTACCACCCGGCCCGCCTTCTGCGGGTCGCGCGAGAAAACCACCATCTGGTAGCCTTGCGCCCTCAGCTCCTTGCATACCGCCTTACCGATCAGCCCCGTAGCGCCAGTAACGATCACGCGCTTTGGATCTGCCATAATGGTTATTCCTTATTCACAAGACTTATGCGGTCACTAGGACAACACGGATTTTTCTTGTTCGTATCGAACGTTTTCGTTCTGCGAACGAAAACGTTCGATACGAGAGTTTTTAATCCGTGGTGGTCCAACCTTCGCGTCCACTGCGCAAGTCTTGTTATTCAGAAAGATCTTGACTAGCAGATATGATACCAGATCTAATCGAGCCGAAGAACAAGCCGGCCCACAAACCAGCGAACGCGCCGTTCAACAGCAATAGCCAGTACGGAGCTGTTGGCCACCAGGTTATCTCAGCCGCCCACAGCCAGAATGGCAGCACGCTCATCGCCAACTGCAGAATCCAGTGCAAGCGCAGGTAGCGCAACAGGCGAACAACGACATGACCAATCCATGCCTTCCTCGGTCGTCCTTCGTCATTCGTCGCTTGGAACGCCAGCCAAGCGGCCCACAGCCCAATCGTCGCGCCCCAACAGCGCGCGCAGACCGCCATAGGAAAGCCGAGCAGCATATACGACTTCGCCGGCGTCGGGCAGATGTAGTGCGATAGCAGATCGCGCGCCAGCGTTCCTGTGTCGGCCACCAATGGCAGCCTGGTCGCCTGAAACAGCGGCGCGATCGGCGGCCCCACGAACAGCACCACCAGAATCGCCCTGACTCGGTTCTGCGTCACCTTGTCACCTTGTCATCTTGTCATCATTCCGCAGCCGCTGGCGCACCCGCCAGAGCAGCAGCAACCTTTGCGCCAGCGAGACATGCGCGCGGCGCCCAAAGACATCAAAATCGCTCCCGATAATCCTCCCTAGAATACCACGATAAATCTCCGCCGCCGCAGCGATTGCCAGGCGACTGTCGGGGTTAAGCAAGGCGATGCCAGGCCACGCCGCGTCGTACAGCGCATGTGCTCGCTCAATCTCGAAGCGCATCAGCGCGCGAAATGCCTGATTCCGCCGCCCATGGAAGATATCGTCGGCGCACAATCCAAAGCGCTCAAGATCTTCCTGTGGCAGGTACACGCGCCCGCGCCGTGCATCCTCGCCGACATCGCGCAGAATGTTGGTCAATTGCAGCCCCACGCCAAGCTCAATCGCATAGCTCGCCGCGCCATCACGATAGCCAACGATATGCATTGAGATCAACCCAACCACCGAGGCAACCCGATAGCAATACAGCCACAGATCGTCGAAGGTCGCATAGCGATGAACCGTCAAATCCATGGCGATGCCGGCCAGCAACTCGTCCGGCAGATAGCGCGGCACGTCGTATCGTTCGACTGTATCATTCCAGGCGAGCAACACCGCGTTGTCGGCCGGCGCCGCCGGTGCGTGAACTTGAGTGATCCATGCCCCAAGCGCCTTGGCCGCGTCGTCGCTTGAGTTATCGACGATGTCGTCGCTCGTGCGGCAAAATGCGTACAGCGCACGAATCGCTCGACGTTTCTCGGGCGGCAAAACCTGCGTGCTGAAAAAGAAACTCCGCGAGTGCCGGCGAGTAATCTCGGTACATATACGGTACGCATCCGCACATGTCATCGCGGGCTGAAGTGAGGATGGTAAAGCAACCGGCGATTGTTCATGTTCCGCCAACCGTCGCAGAGTGGCTAGCAGCGCTGAGGCTTCACTATGCGAAATGATCCGCTGACTCCGCGGGCCGGCGATCCAACCGGGAGAATGACTAAGCGACACACGCTGCTCCTTCCAGACGATCTCGCTAGAGCATTGCTTGGACCATTCTTTTGTGTTTAGCAAGGCTTGTCATCGGTGATACGCGGAACAGCGGAAAAGAGATCTACGTCGTACGGATAATTCCGCACAACCTTAATCAAAGTGGCCCACTACAGCGCATGGTCAATCAGCAGGAGGTAACGAGTTACGCGATACGAGCGTATTCACTGTTTCAACGCATTCTCGGGCATCGTGGCCTAGAAACGAGCCGGGCATTGAAGTGCGGATCTCCGGATTACTGTTGAAGACGCGCCCGCCATAGCCGAAAGGGATATGTGGGTACGTTTCCTTTAGGCTGCGCGCAACCGCGATTAACTCCATCGCCGTCGCGATCGTCGAGGCCGAAAGGCACACCAGCAGCGGCTTGACCGATCGCACCGTTTCAAGCAGATCGGCCAGCGGCAGTTGCGGCCCTAGATAGACGATATTCCAACCGCGCCGAACGAGAAAGAGCGACAAAATCAACACGCCCAGGTCGTGCAGCTCACCCGGCGCGCAGCCCACGACAATCCTGCCGCGGTGCCCAACACCTTCGAACACATTCATCAGCCCAGCGAGCTTGCGCCGAACGAGCTGCGTCGCAAAGTGCTCCATCGCTACATTGATCTCACCTCTGTGCCAGCGTTCGCCGATTTCGACCATTGCCGGCTGGATGAGCTCGATCAGCACGTGCTCGAACGGGTAGATCGAAAACGCTTCGCTCAGCAAACGTTCCGCCAGTGGCTGATCGAACTCCATCAATGCCTGCACACATTCGCCAACCAGCCGCGAGATAGCGCGCGCCTGGCCGTTATTGGCCGGCTCGGCCACCGGCGTATCAAGCGTACTGCTCAACAACATCACCGCATGGCTAATATTGACGCCATCGTCGGTGCGGTCGCGAAGCCAGCGGATAATTGCGATATCACGCTCGGAGTACAACCGGTGGCCGCCAGCGGTGCGCTGCGGCCGTGGCACACCATAGCGCCGCTCCCAAGCGCGAAATGTATCGGCTGGTACGCCCGTCTCGCGAGCGACGGCTTTGGTATTGAACACCGGCGCGGTGGAAAACTGCGTTAACGAAGGTGCTTGCGCCAATGTCGTGTTACCCATTCCACTGTTGCTCTGATACAATCCAGTGTATCACCACGCACAGAGAATGTCAATCTATTGCACACCTTTGCGCAATTAGATCAGACGGGCCGCCGCAATGCTGCGAATAGGCGCCAGATTTTGCTTGACGAGCTGCCAGTTGCGCCCGCGATCGCCACTGGTGAGCAACTGACCAGCGCTGTCGCCGGCGAACGCGGTGTCGATATGATAGCTCACCGGCACAATCACGCCGATCGGCGCGGTTGACGGTCCTTCTATATTCGCCACCGTCCAGGTCGCACCACCATCATCGCTGCGCGCAATTCCGCCCGCGGCTTGGGCCACCAACCACACCGGCGCTTGGCCTGCCAACGTGGCCAATGCTTGCATCGCGGGCTCGGGCAGCCCAAGAGCCTGCCAGGCCGTCCCATCGCTTTGGTACAGCGCGCCGCCGGCCAGTGCCAACAACATCTCCATAGGCCGAAATGACTCAGACAGTGCGGCAACCGGTGCGGCAAGCGAATCGCCAAACCGCGCCCAACCCGAGCCGCCATCATGGCTTACCCAGACCGAGCCGCCGCTCGAGCCAACATAGACAGTTTCCGCATCCTTAGCGGCGACGACCAGTTGGGTATCGCTTGAGGCCGGCCAGCCACCCGGCGCGCAACTGGCCCATGTGGCGCCGGCATCGTCGCTGCGATAGATCGCACCATCTGCTGTGCTAAGATACAGCTGGTTCGACGCCGAGCGCGCGCCGACGATCGCGCCGGCCTCGACATCGAGCGCGCGCTGCCAGCTCTGCCCGCCATCATCGCTCCGCTGCACGCCCATGCCAGCCACCGCCGCCACGACCACCAGCGGGTTATCGGCGTGCGGCCAGACCGCGCGTACCACTTTTTCACGAAATGGCTGCCCGATTCGTAGCCAGCGCCCGATATTATTAGGATTGCTGAACAACACCAGCCCATCGTCCGTACCAACAAACAGCAGACCCGCTTTTGCCATCATATTCTCCTGGTTGCCCGTTGTCAGTTGTCCGTCGCCAGTACTGACGACGGACAACTGACAACGGACAATGGACAGCTACATCTGCAATTGCACTAGGCAGCCGCGCCGAGCATGGCAAAACGCTCAAAGAAATCGGGGAATGTCTTAGCGACCGCCTCAGCGCCACGAATACGTACACCTGGAATCCGCAGCCCTACAACGGCAAAGCCCATCGCCATACGATGATCGTGATGCGCATCGATCTCGGCCGGGCCCTGCCAGCCAGGGAAGATCGTCATTCCATCCGAGTGCTCGTCGACCGCGACGCCCAGCTTGCGCAGCTCGGCAACGACCGCGGCAATCCGATCGGTCTCATGGTGACGGATCAACGCCACATTCCGGATAGTCGTCGGCCGATCGGCAAATGGCGCCAGCGCCGCCAGCGTAATTGCCATATCCGGCAGCTTGCTCATATCCAGGTCGACACCGTGCAGCTGGCTTGGCCCTCGCACGTCGACCCCGCGCTCGGTCGCGCTGATCGTACAGCCCATCTGCTCCAGCACATCGAGGAAACACACATCGCCTTGGATCGACTGGCGCGACAACCCCTCGACCCGTACCCGCCCGCCGCTCAGCGCGGCCGCGGCAAAGAAGTATGAGGCATTCGAAGCATCCGGTTCGATCTGATACGCCCGTGCCTGGTAGCGCTGCCCAGCCGCAACGTGAAACCGTTCATAGCCCTCACGCTCGACCTGTGCGCCAAAATCCGCCATCATCGTTGTGGTAATATCGATATATGGTGTCGCCGCCAGCCGGCTTGTCATTGTCAGCTCGACATCGTGCGCGGCATACGGCGCAACCATAAGCAGCGCCGAGAGAAACTGGCTGGTTTTGTCGCCGGCTAGCTCGGCCGCTCCGCCGCGCAGCCCGTCGCCGGCCACCTCGATCGGCAGGCCACCGTGCTCGCCGAGGCTGCGGCAATTGGCGCCGAGCGTATTCAGCGTGGCGATCAGATCGGCCATTGGCCGCTGCCGCATCCGCGCGGTGCCGTCGATCGTATAGCGCCCCCGGCCCAACGCCGCGTAGGCGAGCAAGAAGCGCGCGGCGGTGCCAGCCAGTTCGACCCAGAGTTCGGCCGCCGCGGTGGGCGGAGCGCCGCCAACGCCATGGACGCGCACCTGCGCCTGTGACTGATCGACTTCGACGGCGACCCCAAGCCGCTCCAGCCCATCGAGGAACCAGTGGCTATCGTCGCTAAACAGCACGCCCGAGAGCGTCGAAACGCCATCGGCCAGCGCCGCCAGTAACAATGCGCGATTCGTAATACTCTTGGAACCGGGGATGCGCGCCACCGCATCGAGCGGCTTACGCAACGGTTCAATCGCCACAACGGTCATACAGGTTCACTACAATCTACAATCTGAAATCTGCAATTGTATTGGGCACAGCAAGATGGAACATCACTAGCCCATATTGCCGGCGCTCGATCGCCCGAAGACCATACCGAGCAAACCGCGCCTCAAGCTCACCCGACGACCAAAACTGAATGCCGCCAGGCCTGAGCAACTGCTGCAACGCCCGGCCGTAAGCGGTGGCCGCGCGCGCAAGCGTCATCGCGACATAGCGCCCATCCGGCTGCAATGTACGTCGCACCTCGGCTAAACAGGTGTCGAGGTCGCCGATCTCATTCAGCGAGCCGCCAATTGCCACGCCAGCCGCCTGCCCCGCTGCGATCGGCAGCGCTTGTGCCACCGCACGCAGATAGCTAATTTGTAATCCGGCATCGCGCGCGAAGCGCCGCGCCTGCGCCAGCATCGGCAACGAGTGATCGATGCCCGCGACATGCCCAGCCGCGTCGCACATGGTACGGGTCAGCGCGCGCGCATACAAACCGTTCGAGCAGGCGACATCTAGGTATAGCCCGCCACGCGACGCCTGAGCCATTCGCGCCATCAAGGGCAATTCACGGCGATACGAAAAAGGTTCGCCGCTGAACAACGACAGTGCAAATGGCCGCCAGACGCGCTCATACGCCCACGCGGTCAGTTGCCAGTCGTTTGTCACTTGGGCCGGCGTTTGTGGCTGTCGATGGCCAAGAAAATCGGCAATGCCAGCGCGAATTGGATAACGCGAATGACAGCCATCGCAGACCAACTCACCGCCGACAATCTCGGCAAGATGATCGGTCTGAGCATGCTCTAATGCGACTGACTGTTGGCATGTGGGGCAACGCAGGTAAGCTAAGATCTCTTGATACACATGTGTTATAGTTCGCTATCCAGGCTGATATGGCTATACATATTGGCGGCAATCAGCTTGCCCGCGCTAATCAGCCCAAGAAAAAGGTCGAGCATTTCCGGGTCGAATTGCGTGCTGCGTCCGGCCTTCAAACGACCAAGTACTTCCTCGGCCCTTAAGGCGGCACGATAGGGCCGATCGGTCGTCATGGCGTCATACGCATCGACGATCGTAATAATGCGCGCGCCAACCGGAATCTCTTCGCCGCTCAAGCCGCGCGGATAGCCGCTGCCATCCCAGTATTCATGATGCCCGCTGATAATCGGCGCAACCTCACGCGCAAAACGCATCTGCGATATAATTTGCGCGCCAATCTCGGGGTGCCGGCGCATCTGAGCGATTTCTTCCGGCGTGAGCGGCCCCGGCTTGCGAATAATCGCCTCGTCGACGCCAATCTTGCCGATATCATGCAGAATACCGCCATAGCGCACCGCGCGAACTTCGCTCGGCGCCAGCTCGCATGCCAAGGCAAGCTGCTCGCTATAGGCTCGCAGGCGCTTTAAGTGACCTTCGGTATATGCATCCTTGGCTTCAACTGCCGCCGCGAGCATAAAGATCACGCCCTCGGTATGTTCGAGCTGATCGGTCAGCCGCTTCAGGCGCAACTGCGAGCGAATGCGCGCCCGCAAGATACTTTGCTCAAATGGCTTGGTCAAGAAATCGTCGGCGCCCGCCTCGATTCCACGGGTCCGATGCTCGCGGTCATCGAGACCAGTCAGCATCGTAATCGGAATCAATGCTGTGCGCTCATCTTCTTTTAAGCGCTGGCACACCGAAAATCCGTCGAGCTCAGGCATGGTTACGTCCAGCAAAATAAGATCGGGCTGCTCTTGCTGAACTTGCTCGAGCGCTTCACGGCCATTGGCGGCCGTTACAACGCTATAGCCTTCGCGCCTCAAAAAACGCGTCAACACATCAACAATCGACGGCTCGTCGTCAACGACCAAGATTTTCGCAAGCATATAGCATGGCCTCCTCGTACACAGTGACCATACGCTGTAAGAACGGAGTAAAGAAATGTCTGGCCACGGCGCGGGGGCCCAGCTAAGAACATCCTTAACGCAAAACCGTTTTACTGGTTTCTAGTATAGCATATGTTTATTGGTGGATACCAGCCTTTTTAGGTATCTGAATCTGCGGAAGCGGCGTCGACTCACCATTTGCCAGCACAAATCGATCCATATCGCCAATCAGCGCATGCAGATCGATTCCAGCCACTTCGGGCGGCAGCGCCACAAGCTTAGGCCGACTCTTTTCCCAATTACGTCGCAGCCCGCGCAGATTGCCCTTCTTCCAATGGACCAGGGCCGCCGCCGCTTGAATAATCCCTTTGTAGAACAATGATTGCTGATCAGAAGAGGCCAACCAGCAGATCTCCCACTGCTCATGCGCATGCCAAAATTCACCGGCATTGAACAGCCGGATGCCTTCGAGGTAATGTTGATGTTCAGTTTCACTCATAATGAGCCAGATTAATAGCGCGGTATATCCGGATCGATGCGGATCGACCACTCATTAATACCACCGAGCATATTTCCTACGTTCCGATAGCCGCGCTGGGCGGCTAGGAAATTGGCGACTTGCGCGCTACGCGCGCCATGGTGGCAGAAAAAGATCACCTCTTGATCCTGCGGCACGGTCGCGATCCACTCCTGCGCCTGGCTCAGCGGCAGCAGTTCGGCGCCTTCGATCTGCGCCAGCGCATGCTCGTGTGGCTCGCGTACATCGATGAAACGAAATGAATCTCCACGATCAAGCTTTTCTTTGACCTGATTCACAGTCAGGTTCTGATACGTCGACACGCTACTCGCTCCTACTTGCTATACATTAGGACGAATCAAAAGAGCTACTCCAACCAAAACCGGTAGGGTAGCTCTTAATCTAGGCAATCGGCGGCAATCGCCGTGCGGAATAGATCGGGCCCAAGGCCATATGTTCACACGATCGCCGCATCCCGATCAGCCATTGCCGCAGTGGCCGCAACCACCGCCGGCGTAGCCTTCGTCGTAGCCTTCGTACTCGGCCGCGGACTCCTGATCCTTGGCGCGGAAGGAATGCCCGCAGCCGCAGCTTGCAACGGCATTGGGGTTGTCGATCTTGAAGGCGCCAGCGAGCATGTTGTCCTGCTGGTAATCGATCGAGGCGCCGCTCAGGTAGTTCGCGCTGATCGGATCGACGATCAGGCGCAGGCCGAACGCATTCCACTCGGCATCGCCCTCGCGCACCTCATCGTCAAATGTCATACCATATTGCATGCCGGAGCAGCCGCCGCCCGACACGAAGACGCGCAGCCCATAGCCTTCCAGCTCCTTCTCGTTCATCATCGACTGCAGCCGCTTTGCGGCCACCTCGCTGACCGAGAGCACCGGCGCAACCATCGGCATCGCATTAGTGCGAATCATATCCTGCTCGATAACTGCCATGATATTCCCTCCTCGTCGGGGATAAAGCTTATTGTACCGCGTTCAGTATACCAAACTTTATCAAGAAACGCTAGAGCTTACTTTCGAAACAAACCGTAGGTGATGGGTTAAAGGTTATAGATGATCGAAGATACGGATCGACGACGAGCTCCTATAACCTATGACCATCACCTATAACCTATCGTCTATCCTCCGAGCTGCGACATGCCCCGCAACGTGGGCAACACGTGCTCGGGCAGGCCGTGCCCCCATGGTTTCAGTGCCACCGCGTGTCGCACGATCTGCTCGACCTGTTCCTGTGTCGCGCCGGCCCGAATCGCCGCCCGCAAGTCAACCTCATCGTCGCGCAGCAGGCACAGGTGCAGCCGGCCATCGGCGGTCAAGCGCATGCGGTTGCATGTCGCGCAGAACGGATCGCTCACCGCGCTAATGAAGCCCAGCTTCCCTTTTGCGCCGGGAATCCGGTAGCGCCGCGCCGAGTCGCTCGGCGCCAGCCCAAGATCTTCGAGCGGTCCATGAATCACTTCCAACTCCGCGATCAGCTCTTCGCTCTTAACAACGCCGTCCTGAGCGACATCGGCTACACCGGTCAGCGGCATCACTTCGATGAAGCGCATCTCCCATGGGTATTTCAATGTCAGCGCAGCTAGTTGCGGCACCTCGGTCTCATTCAAGCCGCGCACCACTACCGCATTCAGCTTAATCGGCCGCAATCCCACGCAGTCGGCGGCTTCGATGCCTTCCCAAATCAATTCCAGCTTGCCGCCGCGCGTCATCTGGCGGAACTTCTGCGGATCGAGCGTATCGATGCTGATATTGACGCGATCCAGCCCAGCGTCTTTGAGTGGCCCGGCCAGCTTGCCCAAACGCAGCGCGTTGGTCGTCATCGCGATATGCTCGATCCCCGGCACGGCCTTCATCGCCGCCACCAGTTCGACCAGATCCGGGCGTAGGGTCGGTTCGCCGCCGGTCAGACGCAGCTTCTGGAAGCCAGCCGCCGCCGCCGCGCGCACTACCAGCAGCAACTCGTCGCTCGTGAGCAGTTCGGGCCGCGGCGTGAATTGCATCCCAACCGCCGGCATGCAATAGACACAGCGAAAATTACAGCGGTCGGTCAGCGAGATGCGCAGATAATTAATCCGCCGCCCGAAGCCATCGTGCGCCGGTATCTCAGTCGAGTAGGACGGCATCGGCGCCGACGGCTCGCCGCTGTAGAGAGGGATCGTCGACCGTAGATCGTCGTTGAGCATAACACCACCAGATAATTGTAAATTGTAAATTGTAAATTGGATTAGGTAATCTGCAATTTACAATTTGCAATTTGCAATCTCGCTAGGCGTATTCCATCACGCTGACCCGCGCCGCCAACTGCTGGGCGATCGCGCGAAACACATCGGCATATGCATCGGGCAGATCGGTCGTCGCGGCCGGCTGGCCGCTATCGCCACCCTCGCGCACACTGATGCCGATCGGGATCTGCCCGAGCAACGGAATGCTCAACTGCTGTGCCAGCTTCTCGGCGCCGCCACTGCCAAAGATATCGTAGCGTTTGCCGGTATCGGGCGCGACAAAGTATGCCATATTTTCGACGATGCCGAGCAGTGGGACATTGACCTTCTTAAACATCTCCATGCTTTTGAGCACATCCAGCGTCGCCACCTGCTGCGGCGTGGTGACCGACACCGCGCCAGTCAGGCCGACATTCTGCAGCGACTGTGCCAGCGTCAGCGCGATATCGCCGGTGCCGGGAGGCATGTCGATAATCAGATAGTCCAACGGCGCCCAATCGACCTGATACAGAAACTGGCGCAGCAGCTGCGAGACCATCGGCCCGCGCCAGATCACCGGCTGGCTATCGTCGACCAGAAAGCCGACCGAGATCATCTTGATGCCATGGGCTGCGATTGGAATCATCATTTGCTGGCCGTTTGCGGCCATGATTGCCGCCGGCTGCTGGCCCTTGGCGCCCATCATCAGCGGAATTGAGGGGCCATAGATGTCGGCGTCGAGCAGGCCAACCTGCGCGCCTTCCTGGGCTAGCGCGACTGCCAGGTTCACCGCCACCGTCGATTTTCCTACGCCGCCCTTGCCGGCCGCGATGGCGATCACATGGCTTACGCCGGGAATGGCGGCTTTATCGAGAATGCCGCCGCGCGGCCGAACCATCGCGCTGAACTCAATCGCGACATTATCGCGCGCGACCCCGGCGATGCGTTCCAGCGCCACCTCGCACTCATCGCGGATCTGATCCTTGAGCGGGCAGGCCGGCGTCGTCAGCTCGACCGTGAAATGCACGCTCGTGTCGTCGACCTTCAAATCCTTAATCATATTACGCGAAACTAGGTCGCCACCGAGTTCCGGCTCTTGCACCGAGCTTAGCGCCCGCAACACCAACTCTGCGCTGAGCTTGCCGCTATTTCCCCGCGAGAACAGACCCATTCGATGCTCCAATGTCTTCTTTCTGGCTGCGCTCATTATAACATGGTTTAGAAAGTAAATGCTATCGAAATTCGCTGATCTGAGGATCGAGAATAGAGGATAGAAATGGAGGATCGCTCTTCTATCCTCTATTCTCGATCCTCTATCTTCTACCGCCTGGCTTCCTCGCCCAACAAATACTCGCGCACCAACTGACCATTGAGCAGGTGCTGCTCGACGATCTGTTTGATCGCGGCCGGCGTGAGGGCCGAATAGTGATATGGCCCCGGCCAGACCGTCATATTCGGCGCATAATCGCAGCGATCCTGGCAGCCGCTCACCCGCACATCGACCACATCCTCGAGCTCCCAAGCCCACAACTCATCTTCCAGCGTCCGAAGCAACGCATCACGCCCTTTGGGCGTGCACGTCGGCCCGCCACAAAGATAGATCCGAAATTTCTTCTCGTCGCTCATTGCCATGCACAAAATGCCGTCATTATCATTAATAATGACGGCATTTTACCACTAAGACACCAAGATGTCGTTCAAGCTACCGAATGCCGGTCAATTCACGCCCAAGCAGGCCAAGCAGCACCTCATACGGCGTGCCGGCGTTTTCTGGGTGTAGTTCGAAGCGGGTGCGCTCGAAATGCTGGGTCAAATACTGCTGGCCATTGGTCGGGTTGACCTCGTACACTGGCTCGGAGAGCGGCTGGCCGAACAGCGCCAAGCTCTCGTTGAAACTTGCGCCGGGCCGCCCATCGAATTCTAGACCATGACTCGACCAGTAGCTCCAGAACTGCGGCGCGATCGCATGGCCAGTCTCCGCAAAGAAGTGCTCGTGGTCGGATCCGACCTTGCCGAACGTATTCCAATCACGCTTCTGTGCGCCCAAGCTATCCGCGCCGAGCCGCCCGAGCAGCACATCATACGGTCGCGCGTTTTCGGGATGCAGCTCGAGCCGGTTACGCTCAAACCACTGGAGCTGGATCGCGCGCCCTTCGACCTGCTGGCCGACCTGATCGCCGATTGGGTAGCCAAATACCGCCAGGCCGCCGTTCTGATCCCAATACTCGAGAATCCGCCCACAGACCTGGTGGCCAGTTTCGGCGAAGAAGCGACAGTTGCCAGCGGCCGGCGCGGGCGCAGGCGCCGGGGCGGATTGACCACTACGATACCGATCGCTCAGCTCCTTGGTCAGCCGCAGGTACAGGTCGCCATATTGCTCGCTCGGTTCGATATGTGAGCCTTCGAAGAACTCGTTGAAACTGGTCAGAATCACGGCGCTCGCATTCCGATCGATCGCGGCCTGCCAGGTGCCGCGGTAGTAATCGCCATTGGTCCGATCGCGGCGGTGCCCATTCCGTACTTTGATATCGTCGTAGCCCGGCATGACCGTAGCGATAAACGGTTTACTCGAGCCATGCGCCTGATTGTAGCGATTGAGTCGGCCGGCGTAGGAAGCCATTGCCGCGCCCGGCCGCGCCTCCCAGGAGATATCGAAATAGTACAACGCGTCGTAGATATCCAAATAGCCGAAGTTGTCGGTTCCACCGAACCAATACTCATCCCGATTCGGGTCGGCGCGATCGCGGAGTTGCTGCCACGCGCCCACATCGCCAAGCGACGGCGGGTTGAACCAATAGACTGCCGGCTTGCCCTGGAAACGAAAATACGCCGGGCTGCTGATAAAATCACGCCGCAGTACATCGAGCGCGCCAGCCAACCCATCGACCGTGCGCATGCCGCCGTCGAATGCCGCCGATTGGTCGGACATGATCGCGACCTTGATATCGCGCCCGCTCTCCTGCACCAGCTTAAGCAAGCGCCGGCAGCGCTCGTCGAGACGATCTTCCTTCGGCCCATACCACGTGCAGATCAACACGTCGATGCCAGCATCGTCGGCCTGCTGAATATGGCGGCGCAGTGTGGACTCATCGCCGCCATTATACTTCGGTGCGGCAACATCGCTCATTTTGTCGTAATTCCAGTCGCTTTGCTCGTACCAAGGGTAGTAAAACGCCATCACCGGGCGATCGGATGTAGCGCGGGCGCGCCCGGCACTTTGTGGCACCAGCGCCACCAAAGCACATAGCATCAAACATCCCCAGATCAATCGACGACAATATGAGCGCATCCGCATAAAACCTCCTTCGAGAGTCCTTAAACGCGTAAGCTCCGCCGAACAGTCCAGCGACCGGCCAGACCTGTCGTTCGAAGCGCAGGCGCACCTTGCAAGACAGGTGGGGTAATCGAGAGCTCACGAGGAACCAATGAGGTGAGAAACAGCGATCTTACAGTATCGTTGCGCATTACTGGTACGCAGAGCCTCAGATCAACGACGCAGAGATGATACCATCCTCAGGATCGAATCGCAATAGTCCGTGGGTCCTGTATGAGCAGTCGTATGTTACAATGCCTTCACATGGCCACATACGGTGAGTGGCGACCTACCATTTTGCACATCAACGTGGAAACCTGGAGTCTGGTTATGACCACTAACGCGACAATGCTCTATTCGATCGGCCACTCGAATGTCCCGGTCGAGCACCTGATTGCGCTGCTCAATCAGCACGCGATCGTGACGCTGTGCGATGTTCGCAGCATGCCATATAGCCGCTACAACCCGCAGTTCAACCGTGAGACGCTGGCCGACAACCTGCGCTTGGCCGGGATCGCCTACCGCTTTATGGGCGACTCGCTGGGCGGCAAGCCGACTGACGACACCCTGCGCACCGCAGACGGCGCGCTGCCCGACTACGCCAAAATCGCCGCCTCGCCGATCTTCAATCGCGGACTCGATCAACTGATCGCACTGGGTGTGGGCGGGCCAACCGCATTCATGTGCAGCGAGGCCGACTACCGCTCCTGCCATCGCCATAAGCTGATCGCGCCAGCGCTGATCGAACGCGGAGTCGTCGTACTCCACATCCTGCCCGACGGCGGCATCGAGCGCGGAGCGATTGAGCCACAACAGATGCGGATGTTCTAGCTATGAATCAGCTCAGACAGATAACATTAGCACAGCTTGGCAGAAATCTTTTTCTGGTTTGTCGCCAGTATGCAAGATGCGGGATGCAGTGTACCGCCGACTGCCTATTGCATACTGCTGAGTATCAACCAGAGAGCAAATTCCGCCGAACCGTATTCGTATTTGTCGCCATCCTGGCGCTGTGCGTGCTCGCGGCCTGTGGCCTCGGCGCCGCACCGAACCAGGAGATAGCAGGTGGCGGCGGATCGACTCCCGAGCTGGTCGCGCGGAACTTCTTCGAGGATCTGCGCGACGCGCTCCAAGATCAGCAGCTTTCGGACGAGGATCGGCGCGATCAATGGGTCGAACGTTTGGCGAACTATTTCGCGCCCAACGAGCGCGACGACCAGCGCGTCGCGCTCAGCTCGGCGCTCGATAATTTTGTCAGCGGGCAGGGCAAGCTCGACCAAAATGAGAGCCTAAGGGTAGAGGTCCGTTTTCAAGATGTCGAAAAAGTTTCGGACGACGGGAACCGCGCGATGGTGCGTCCGATCAACGCCAGTATCTACATCCTGATCACCCGCACAACGGCAAATGGCTTTGTTACGCTGTACGAGGATGATGTTCCGCTCACAAAAATCATTGGCGACACCAACGGCGCGGTGCCAGTGATTCGGATCGGTCGCAACTGGTTTCTGACCGAGGGATAATACTATCTACGGACGAAGCCTTACGTTTTACGCTTCGTGAAGCGTAAAACGTAAAACGTACAGTGTAAGCGTCCTCACGAAATTGGTATAACAGGTAATCTATGCCCACAATCTACACAATTGGCTTCACCCAGCTCTCGCTCGCCGAATTCATCGGCCTGTTGCGCGAAGCACGCGTGGACGCAGTGATCGATACACGGCTGCGCAATACCTCGCAGCTTGCGGGCTGGGCCAAGCGCGATGACCTGGCTTTTTTGTTGCGCGAGGGCTTTGGATTGGCCTACGAGCATGTCGAGCCGTTCGCGCCGACCGCCGATTTGCTCGACGGCTACCGCGCCGACCGCGATTGGGATCGCTATGCTACGGCTTACCGCGCCTTGCTGGTCGAGCGCGACGCGGCGGCGATTGGACGCAATCTGCTTAGCCGCTACCAGGCGCCATGCCTGCTCTGCTCGGAAGCCACACCGGAACATTGCCACCGCCGGCTACTGGCGGAGTATCTTGGCGAACAACTAGGCGGTATAGTAATCGAGCATTTACTGGGCGCTCAAGCCGTTAGGCATGGTTCAAAGCACAAGCATTCTGAATGATGATGGCCCACGACCACGAACTTCTCATTCTAGCTGTTACCCGCATGCGTACCGGCGTCTGTGTCGCCGGGATGATACGCACGACCGATCCGGTCAGTCGGCTCCGCTGGGTTCGACCCGTCAAACACCATGGTGCGCTGCTCGCCGGTGATATTCGCTACGGCAGCGGCCGGCTCATGCGCGCCGGCGACGTGATCAGCTGGCGGCACAACATGCTGCAATCGCGGCCGCCGCACATCGAAGACGCGCTGGTCGATCCCGTCCGCGATCGTCCGGCATTGCTGCGCCGCCTCGACCCAGCCGACCGCGCCCAGTTTTGCGCGCGGCAGCTCGACCACGCCCCCGACGACGTATTGCTGCACGCGACGCGCTCGCTGTGCATCGTGCGACCCGAAGAGATCCACGTCGCCTGGAACTGCGATGCCTTCAGCGGGCACTATGAGGCTCGGTTGGCCTTTCGGCATGGGCGCTATGCCACCGATGCGCGTGGACTACCCGTCACCGACTTGGCCTGGCGTGCGCTTGGCCGTGTGTGGCTCAATGGCCGCGATCGCTTGGAACTCAGTCATTCTGCGCTGCGCGAGCGCATCGGCGAGATCTACTTGGTGATCGGGATCAGCCGCACCTTCGATGGGCGCCGCTGGCCGTTGATCGTCGGCGTGCATGCCGCCGGGCTGCCGGAGATCGAGCTGGACGAGGCGGCGCTATGATGATTCCATTGAGCTAGAGCCTTCACAGCTAAACTGCGATATATGCAAACACACGCCAACCCACTGCTTTCCTTGCCACTTCACCTGCTTGCTCGCATCACCGGCGAGCGGCGCCGGCGCCTGCTCGAATATCTGCTGCGCTGGGGCGAGCCGACGGCGGCGCTGCAGGCGCTCGACTGCTGGTTGGCGGCGCAGCCGCAGCTTGTCACGCTGCGCGAGGCCCGCGCACGCGTGCAGCTAGAGCTTGGCATGCCCGAAACAACGCTCACCATATTGGATGAGCTTGATGCCGAGCGCGGGATGAGCGTGAGCCGCCGCGACCTGCGGCTACGCGCGCTGGCCGCTGTTGGTCGCTGGGATCAGGCTTACGCGCTACTACAGCCGCTCGACAGCGTCGGCGACTGGCGGCTCTACGCCGAATTACTGAGGCGCCAAGGGCGCTTCGACGAAGCGGCTGCCGCATATGGTCGCGCCGGTGAGTTGATACCAGCCGGCAGCGCGCCACTGCGCGGCCTGGCCGAGCTGGCGCTTGCCCGGGGCGACCTAACCGGCGCGCGGGCGATCATCCAGCAGCGCCTGCAACAGTTCCCCGACATGCCACCCGAGCCGCGCGATCTGCGGCTGCTCCGGGCGATCGCCGAGCGCCAGCACGATACCGGCGCACTCATGGCGCTCACGGCTCAGCTCGACCAATGCCGCATGATCGAACAGACTCCACTCATTGAAACGCTCGGTATCGAGCTCGACCAGCTCAATCGAACGGCCGATGACAAAAGCATGGATGTACCCGTCGCGCACGTTCCGGCAATCACGCCGGCGCCCACACGCGCCGCCGACGAACCAGCACTGCCGCAAGAAGTCTGGAAGGCCCTGCGCGAACACTTCGGCTACGAAACCTTCCGCCCCGGCCAAGCCGATGCGATCGCACATATGCTGCGCGGCGAAACAGCCCTGGTAGTGTTGCCGACCGGCGCCGGAAAATCGCTGACCTACCAGTTGCCGGCGCTGCTGCTGCCGGGCGCGACGCTGGTGATCTCGCCGCTGATCGCCCTGATGAAAGATCAGATCGACAATCTGCCGCCTGCGCTGGCCGCGCACGCGACGATGATCAACAGCTCGCTCGACACAAGTGAAGTCGCCAAACGGTTGCGGGGCATCGCCGAAGGCCGCTATAAGCTGGTCTACATCGCGCCGGAGCGATTGCGCCAGCAGCCATTCGTCCATGCACTCAAGCACGCTGGCGTGGTGCGAGCCGTTGTGGATGAGGCGCACTGTGTCTCGCTCTGGGGCATCAGCTTCCGCCCCGACTACCTGTTCATTCGGCGCGCGCTCGACGAGTTGGGCGCACCGCCATTGCTGGCGCTCACCGCCACCGCCACGCTGGATACTGCGGCCGAGATCAAGACGCACCTGGGCGAGCTAATCACTATTCGAACCTCGATCTTCCGGCCGAATCTACATCTGGAAGTCAGTCACGTCGCTAATAAATCCGCCAAGCTTGCGGCAGTGCTGGCGCACTGCCAAACGATCGCCGGTTCAATTGTGGTGTATGTGCGCTCGCGCGACGGCTGCGAGGAGCTCGCCAAACATCTGCAGCGGAACGGCGTCGCGGCCGAGCATTATCATGCTATGGTCGCCGATCGTGCCGGCGTGCAAGATCGCTTTATGCGCAGCCAGACCCGCGTGCTGGTCGCGACCGTCGCGTTTGGCATGGGTGTCGATAAGCCCGACATCCGCGGCATTATTCATTACAACCTGCCGCAAAGTGTCGAGGCCTATTATCAGGAAGCTGGGCGCGCCGGGCGCGATGGATTGCCCGCCCGCTGCATCTTGCTCTATACGCCGAGCGACAAAGGCCAGCTGACGGCATGGCTGCGCGATGAAGGCATCTCAAAAGACTACTTGCGTGATGTATACCGTTGGCTGCGTCGGCGTATTCAAGGCGCCTGGGGTGTCGTCGCGATCGACGACCTGCGTCGCGACTTACGTGAGCAGGATGAAGCGCGAATGCGCGTGGCGTTGGGCCTATTGGAGCGCGTCGGATTGCTGACGCGCCATTTCGATCTGCCACGCGCCGCCACGCTGCTCCTCCGCGATAATGCGCCGGGCGACGCCAACTTCCGGGCATTTCTACAGATCGTACGGCTGCGCCCCGGCCAGCCGTTGGATGTCGATCTGATCGATGTAGCCCAACATTATGGAAGCGCTCCCGATCAATTGGAGCGCCAGTTGCTGCGTTGGCAAGACCAGGGTCTGCTGCGCTACGACGGCATGGCCCGCGACGTACTATTGGAATTGCACACTGCCACCAGCGACATCGGCAGCTCAATTGACCGCTTGCTCGCCGAATATGCCGCCCGCCAGAACGCACGCGTCGAAGCGATTGCCGTTTACGCCCGCGGGCTGGCCTGCCGTCACCGCACGATTGCGGCGCACTTCGGCGAGCAGCAGTCGCGCTGTGGCGATGTCTGCGATATCTGCCGGCCGAGCGACGAACGCTATCGCTCTCCAGGCGCCAGCAGGGCAAGTATCACTGCCGCACGCCATCATCAGCCATCGGCAATCGCCACATCCCCCGACATGGTCGAGCCAATCATCTTGCGCTGCCTGGCGCAGTTGCCTTTCCCAGTTGGCAAAAGCGGGCTGACCAAAATCCTCAAAGGCGCGGCGGGCAGTCCGATCGGCCCAGAACGCTGCGCCGAGTTCGCCATGCTTAGCGGCCTGACCGGCGCGGCAATCGAGCAAGCGATCGAGCAGATGATCGAGCTGAATCTCCTGCGCCGCAGCGCTGGATCGCGGCCGCTGCTCTCACTCACTCAACGCGGCGCTGTCACTCTTGCTCAGGACGTGGTACAATAACATCAGAATAACAAATCCCATACGGACACATTGCGGCTTTCCAAAGGTGAGATCACGCTGATGGGACCGATCACGCATAGTGTGATCGAACAAATCCGCGTGGCTTTTGTGTCTCAAGCCCTGTGTTCAGCACAATAAAACAATGAGCGCCTCAATAGGTCAGCACCGGCGGGAATCTCCCGCACGAATGCGCGCCGAAGCTTTGGCGCAACAACAAGAAGATCGCCGTATCCGCCAGGCCGATGCCTTGATGCAACTCGACTGCCTACACGGCGTTCCACGCGAGCACCTCGAGCAGATTGCCGAGGTGAGTGTGCTGCGGGCATTTAGTCCTGGCACTATGATTTTGTACGAGCACGCGCCGTGTGAGTTTGTGTACTTCATTTTGCGCGGCACGATCAGCCTGACGCTTCACGATCGAAATGGCCAGAACGTGCTGATCGGGGTGCTGAATCGGGGTGATTGCTTCAGCGAGGGGCCGCTCTTCGGCGATCTTTTCCGCGGCGCCAGTGTGACGGCTGAAACAACCTGTTATCTGCTGCAAGTGCCGCGCGAACGGCTTCGCGAAATCCTGCCCTCCGCGCCCGAGATGAGCCGCGCACTGCGCACCATCTACCGCCGGCGGCTGATCGAAAGTACGCTCGGGCAGGTGCCGCTGTTCAGCCGGCTATCGCCAATCGAGCGCGCCTGGCTTGCGTCGCTGCTCCAGCCCAAACACTACCCGCGCGGCGCCACCATTATCCACGAGGGCGAAACAGGTCGCGCGCTATATTTGATTGAAGAAGGGCAGGTGGTCGTAGAGCAGGGCGGCCAAACAATTGCCCATCTCGACGAAGGAAATTTCTTCGGCGAAATGGCGCTGCTCGATCAGAATCCGCACAATGCCGATGTACGTGCGCTGACCCCGGTTGAGGTGCTGATGCTGCCGGCGGTGGAATTCAGCCGCTTGCTCCACCAACAGCCCGATCTCAAAGCGCAGCTGCACGATATGGTCAATCGGCGGCGAGCCGACAATGCCGCCATCCATCGCGATCATACCCGCTCGGATCAGCTGAATTCCGCAATCAAGCGCGGCCTGCTGCGCGGCACCCATGTGCTGGTGCGCGACCCACAGCTCTGCGAGCCAAGCTGCCAGATATGCGTAGATGCATGCGCAACCCGCCACGGGCAGGCGCGCATCCGGATCAACGGCGTGACGCTGAATGGCCTCGACGTGACCGACTCATGCCGCCAATGCCGCGTCGGCGCCGAGTGTGTCGAGGCATGCCCCGAACACGCAATCGAATGGAACGATCGCGGCGCGCTGGTGGTGAACGACCGCTGCACCGGCTGCGGCGAATGTATGCCAGCCTGCCCATACGACGCCATCAAAATCGTCACGCAGCATCCCAATCAGCCATCGCTGCTTTGGTCGCTCTGGCAAGAAATGAAACGACTCAAACATCCAACTATTCCACTCGAAACCGCTCAGCCCGTGCAACGCGCCGATAAGTGCGACTTTTGCCATGGCTACGACGATCTCGCGTGCGTCAGCGCATGCCCCACCGGCGCGCTCCGGCTCATGCCGGTGGAAGAGCTATTCCCACTCTAGATATTATCGCGTAATCAGCGGAAGAAAGGACTTCTCCGGCGGCGTCAGCACCGTCACCGAGCGTGCGTTGCTGGGCAGGCTGCAGCTTCCAAGCGTGCAGGCTCGCACGCGAAACCAATAGGTGCCAATATCTTGCACAATCGTCATACTTGGAGCGCTCACCGTATACGTATTTGAAATAGTGGCGAAATTGCTGGTTGCACCTTGCTCGATCGTATAGAACGTCGCACTCTCGATCGCATTCCAGCTCAACTTCACCGTCGGCCCGCCGCCCCCGGGGATCGGCTGAAGCGCCGGGGGGTCGAGCGGATGATCGGTGATCGTCTTGGCCCGCCCAACCAGCGCAAACGGCTGTGCCAGCTGAGAAGGCAGCGCCGCCGCACGCACCCGCACGGTATACAGACCGGCAACCGGCGCGGCGATCTCCACGCTCTCGACATTATTGCAGCGGTCCGCTCCCGTCTGCGTGTCGCGGCAGTCCGATTTCAGCACGGCCGCGGCGTTGCCGTGCACCAGCGCACCATCGGGCGTCTGAACCTCAAGATCGAGGTCGTTGACCAGCGCTTTGCCAGCATTCGGGCTGCCGGGATAATCGGTCCACGCCAGCGTCAGCCGCAGCGGCTGCCCGGCGCTCACAATCAGCGCGTAGGTCGCCGTAGCGCCCGGCGCCGACAAACCAGTGGTATTGTCGGCCAGCCAAACCTCGGCGCCACTCAGCCCAACGGTGTCGAGCAGCGCAGCGCGGCCCCATCCTTCGACGTTGTTCGGCCAATTCGCCGGAATTTCACGTGCGGCGCCGGTGCCATACTGGCCAGAGCCGAGGTTGGTCGCGCCGCTCAGCAGCAGCGCTTTGATCAGTGCGGCGCTTGGCGCGGCGATTTGGCGCGACTGCGCGAGCCACTGGCGCACCAGCGCCGCCATGCCGCTGAGCATTGGCGTCGCCATCGAGGTGCCAGAGTCATAAGCATACAGGCCGCCAGGATACACGAAATCATACGATGCGTTTGGGTCCTGCGAGGCGGCCGAGATGATATTCGTGCCCGGAGCCACAATCTCGGGCTTGATCCGGCCATCGTCGGTCGGGCCGCGGCTGGAAAACGCCGCGATTCCATTGATATTATTGCTGACAAAATCATCTGAGATCGGCGATATACTAAAGACATACGAATTCCAGCACAAGTTCTGCGGCGAGCTGGCATTAAATCCGCAACTGGTCAATGTGGGCGGCCGATTATTCTCGGAAGCGCCGACGGTCAGCACGTTTTTCGCCGTCGCCGGCTGATCGATCGAGTCTGCGTCGATTACGCCGTCGCGGGGGTTGTTGTCGACGCCGTCATTGCCCGCCGCCACAACCAATAGATGATCTTTGTGCTGCCACAAAAATTCATCTACATTGCTCGAAAACTGCGTGTAGCCGCCATATGAATTGACACCCGTCGGCGCTCCCCAGCTCGCGTTCTGCACACGCGCGCCGGCGCCATACGCTTGCTCGAGGAACGTATTGTCGAACGCCAGGCAGTCAAGCGTGCCTTCTGCCACGCCGGCGCTGGTCTCTACGCCTTGCACAATCAGGTTGGCCTTGGGCGCAATGCCGGCGAAGGAGAATCCACTCGGCGAATTCGCGCCCGATCCTAGCACCGTGCCGGCTACATGCGTACCATGGCCATTTCGATCGCTCCAGGTCGCAGCATCAGCATTACTGGCACAGCTCGTATCAACCTGCGCTGGCGAAAAGGCGGCCGCGATCTGGCTGGCCGGAAAATCAGCATTGGTGTCAGCCAGTACGCTTGCCTCGACGTCGAGCCCAGTGTCGGTCACCGCCACAATCTGCCCGGCGCCATCCAGCCAGCCGAGTTGCTGCCGCGCCGCCGTCACGCCAAGGATTTTGCGCACCTGGTCGTTCTGCACCCGCGGCGCGATGAAACGCTCGACCCACAGCACGTCGTCGCGGCGCACGATCTGCCGTAGTGCGTTCGCGGGCAGCCGCACTCGCAGCGCAACGCCATTCAGCCCGGCGCTGCGCCCCAGTACCATGCCGCCCACACGGCCCAGGTCGCCCATCAGCAGATCGATATCGCCGTCGGCGGCCAGCAGGCGCAGATCCAGCATGCCGGCGTCCTGATTACTTAGCATTGGATCCAAGTCGGCCGCAAGCTTATAGGCTGGCGCAAACGACCCGTACCAGCGCAGCCCTGGCAACGCCGGTAGCGCAGCAGCGTGGGTGCCGTCCAGCCGTACGACCAGAGCATTATCGGGGATATAGAGCAGCGGCTGCGCGCCAGCGGCTACGAGCGCTTGGCGTATCTCAGCGGTTGGCTCGGAGTCAAATTGGGCCAGCAATAGACGCGAGGTCGCATCGGCCTGGAGTGTTGAGGCGATCGACGGCAGCGCGCTGAGCGGATCGAATGTCGCTCGGCGGAGATAGATTTTGATCGAAGTTCGATTCGGCTGAGCCGAGGCGACAGACGCCGTCAGAACTAACAGAATGATCGCGAACAGCGCGCTAACGAGCCGGTACGATTTCGATGTGGACAAGATGGTTTCCTCTAGGTGGCTTATGGGCGGCGCCGCCAGCATAAGCATGCAATATGTAGCCAATCATCATAGCGCACCCGTAGACGCGCGGCAAATGCCCCGTAATTGTTGCGCCTAGTACTAATCAGGTCATTGGAAGGGACTGGGGAGCCATTTCACCGCATCCGCCGCCCGAATATACTAGCTACATTAGTTGCAGGACTTACGCGGTCACTTGCAAAACACGGATTTTTGTTCTTCGCATCGAACGTTTTTCGTTCTGCGAACAAAACGTTCGATGCGAAAGATTTTTAATCCGTGGTGGTCCAATGGCCGCGTCTCCTGCGTAAGCTCTGTTAGTGATCTCCGAGGCGTACTTATGTCTGCTCGAACTCTATTAGATACTCTGCTCAAGCTACTCTTCCCCGACCGCTGCGTAGGCTGCCGCCAGCTTGGCGATCTGTTTTGCCCCGTATGCCGGGCCGCGCTGGTGCCATACCCCGGCGGTGATCGGCGGGCCGCGCCAGCCAGCCTTCACAGCGTGCACATCGCCTTCTTGTTCCAATCTCCATTGCGCGAGGCGATTCATCAGCTAAAATACCGCCGCGTACAGCGGGTGGCCCAGCCCCTCGGCGCGCTGCTTGCCGAGCATGTGGCCGGCCAGTCGCTTGATATCGACGCTGTGCTGGCGATCCCACTGCATGCCGCGCGTCTAGCCGAGCGCGGCTTTAACCAGGCCGAGTCGCTGGCCCGCGAAGTTGCGCAGTCGCTGCGACGGCCCTTAATCACCAATCAGATGATTCGCACGCGCGCAACCGAGCAGCAGGCTCACCTGGATGCGCGTGCACGCGCCGAAAACATGCGCGACGCGTTCGGCTGGCAGGGCGCGCCGCCGCCTCGTCGAGTGCTGCTGGTCGACGATGTATACACGACCGGCGCCACCATGGCCGCCTGCGCCGAAGCACTGCGAACTGTCGGCGCCGAAGCGATCTACGGAACAGCGCTGGCGCGCAGCCGGCTTTCTTAGGATTGTTAAAGAATAACGTCTCATCGTCGACTGGCGATTGGAGATTAGAGATTGCGACGCCGCAATCAATCTCGAATCTCCGAGCACTTCGGTTTCTGATTTATTTATAAGCTCTTGGCCCAAAAGATGAGGCGAGCAGCACGGACCTGAATCATCCGCCGCTCGCCTCAGCTGCCGCTCGCATTGCCCAGCTACCAGCGATTTTGCCCCGGCCCCTGCGCACCAAAGACGCTCGGCGGCAGCTTGAAGCCATGGGCTTCCAAACGCGACGTAAAGCGCGGGCGCGTGCCAGTCGGGCGCAGCTCGGTGATCATCTTGCCATCGGGCGTCTTGCCCTTGATATCCAGCACAAAGATGTCTTGCAGAACGATAACATCGCCCTCCATGCCCTGAACCTCGGTCACATGCGACACTTTGCGTTGGCCATCCTCCAGGCGGGTCTGCTGAACAATCAGATCAACCGCCGAGGCGACTTGCTCGCGAATGACCTTCAGCGGCATATCCATACCGGCCATCATCGCCATGGTCTCCATACGCGAGCAGGAATCGCGCGGCGTGTTGGCGTGCAGGGTCGTCAGGGAGCCATCGTGGCCGGTATTCATCGCTTGAAGCATCGCCATTGTCTCGCCGCCGCGGCACTCGCCAATCACAATCCGCTCGGGGCGCATACGCAGCGAGTTGATCACTAGGTCGTTAATTGAGACCCGACCCGAGCCATCGATCTCGGCCGGCTTGGCCTCGAGGCGCACGACATGATCCTGGCCGAGCTTGAGCTCAGCGCTATCTTCGATTGTGACGATGCGCTCCTCCTCGGGGATGAAGTTCGAGAGCACATTCAGCAATGTCGTCTTGCCCGAACCGGTGCCGCCGGAGACCACAATGTTCAGGCGGCTGACCACGCAGGCGCGCAAGAACTCGGCCATCTGCTCAGTCATCGATCCAAAGCGAATCAGGTCGGAAACTTCCAGCTTCTTCTTCGAAAATTTACGGATCGTGATCGTCGGGCCGTCGATCGAGCAAGGCGGGATAATCGCGTTGACGCGCGAGCCGTCGGGCAGGCGCGCATCGACCATTGGCCACTTGCGATCGATCCGCCGGCCGAGCGGGCGAATAATCCGGTCGATCACCTTAAGCACATGGTCGTCGCTGGCAAAGCGCACCGGCGTCAAGGTCACCCTGCCGCGCTGCTCGATATAGACGGTGTTCGGGCCGTTGACCATCACCTCACTGACCGCCTCCTCGCGCAGCAGCTGCTCGATCGGGCCAAAGCCGAACAGTTCGTCGGTCACCATCTCATACAGCTTCTTAACCTGGCCATCGCTCAAGCTGGTGCCGCTCTGCCGGTAGTAGTTGGTGAAGCGTTCCTGAAGCATGCGCTCGGACTCGGGCGTACGCTTCAGCTCGGTTTGGTTGCCCATCGAGCCTTGAATGCGATCGACGATCCAGAGCGATAGCTCTAGCACTCGTTGGTCGCTGGCGCCGCCATCGACCCCCGGCCCGCCGTTACCTGCTGCGCTACTGATTCCAAGCATGCTGCTCAGTCCGCCAGTGGGTTGTGCAGGCCGCTGTTCGGCCGGTGCATATGGCGGCGCCTCGGGCGGCGCAACCGCGCGTGCCGGCGCGGGCTCGGCCGGCCCAGCCGGCGGTGTCGGAGCCGTGGTTGGCGTTGTATCGTTCGGCTGTGGCGCACCGCCGAGACGCTTCAAGAGTGACATGAATTGCTCCTCTCAGAATCGTGGTCAGACTTACAATTGGCGTATGCCATCTGCCACTACGCAAGTTTGACGAAGTAGGCCTCGCAGGCATGATCGATCAACTCTTTCGACATAGCCGGGACGACGCCTCGATATTTCGCTTCGTCAAGAATCTGGTCGCACAAATCGCGCGGATGGCAGGCCCGCAGCTCGCGCCGAATTTTCAGATAATGCTCCTGAATAAGGTAGCGCAGCCCATCGTCGCTATAAGGAATTTGTTTAGCCTTACACACCAGCTTGAATATCTCCCGGTATTCGTCGGGGCTGGGATTTGGCACCTCGATCTTATGGCGAATACGCCGCAAGAAGGCATCGTCGACCAGATCCTTTGGCGACAGGTTGGTCGAGAAGACGATCAATACGTCGAACGGTACCTCGAGCTTTTTACCGGTCTGCAATGCCAAATAATCGACCTTCTTCTCAAGCGGCACGATCCAGCGATTGAGCAAGTCCTGCGGGCGGCATTTTTGCCGGCCAAAGTCGTCGATCAGAAACAGCCCGCCATTGGCCTTCAGCTGATAGGGCGCTTCATACACTTTGGCGATTGGGTCGAAAATCAGCTCAAGCTGTTCCAAAATCAACTCGCCGCCGACGACCACCTGCGGCCGCTTACACACCAGCCAGCGCCGATCGGGCTGCGCGGGCCCGTGGGCGCTGCTCGGAATACCAAATGCTGGCGGGGGCGGCTCAGCGGCAGACGCAGGCGCAGCCGGCATGTCGACCACCCGGTGATTGAGGGGATCGTATAACTTTATGATCTGACCATCGATCTCGATCGCGTGCGGGAGGATCACCAAGCCGCCAAGCATATTCGCGATTCCTTCGGCAATCGTGGTCTTGCCATTGCCGGGCGGGCCATACAAGAACAGCGAGCGGGCCGAGTTCGCGGCTGGGCCGATCCGATCGAGCATGCGCTCGTTCACCACCAACCCGCCAAACGCATCACGGACGGTGTGCGCATCGACAACGAGCTCGCCCATCGCCTGGCGCTTCACCATCGCGACATACTCGTTCAGCGGCACCGGCGCCGCCCCGGCATATTGCGATCGATCGAGCACCTCGTTGACTTTGAGCCGCCCTTTCGTGGCGATTACATATTGAAATGCTCGCTCGCTGAAGCCACCCTGCGCGCCGATAATATCGACATACTCTTCCAGCTTGAGAAATTCAAGCACCTTATCGAGCACGCCAAGAAACGGCAGCTTGGTGACTTCAGATATCTGTTGGGCAGTAATGTTGCCGTGGAAATAGACCACCTTCAGAATCAGGTCGGTCAGAAAGCCCATCCCCAAGCCGGTCTCGGCGATCGATGTGGGCTCGGCTGGCAGCGCGGGCATCGAATGGCGGGGCGCCGCGCTGGTTGGCGCGCCAGGTGCGACCGATGGGACAAACTCTCGCAAGGGCGAAAAACTCATGCCGACTCCTCCTGATCCTCGCCCATTTGCCATGGGACAGGGCGTACATCGGCCAAGGCATCCACCGGGCTAATCATAATGATATGCTGATAGGCGACCAATAGCAAACTGCTGTGATACAGCAATTTCTCGTCGGCAGCATTATAAACCCGCGCATCGGTCACCGGCAAAAAACGCGAAGTGTCCTCGCTCAGATCATCCTTGAGGCGTTTCTCCGGCCGTACATACACATGCCCGACAATCACTTGATCGGCGGTGCGAATTAATGCGGGCAGCGTGTCTTTGGCGACGCGCGGCGTGAAGAACTTGCCTTTTTCGTCGAAACGTACATCCATGGACATGACGGCTCCTCACTGCTCTATCCTGGGGGCGGCTGGTGTGATCGCGATCGCCGCTCATACGAGAAAAGCCGGGCGCCAAGATCGACGACCGACTTTCAGTATATGCTTTCTGAGCGTCAAAGGCAATAGTACGCAAGAGCTAGTTTGAAGTAGTCAGTCGTCAGTCGTCAGTTGTCGATGAAACATGCCGTACTGACGACTGACGACTGACGACTGACCACAATCTACTCCTCGTTCATATCCTCTTCCTCGCCGATATCCTGCTCGATATCATCGAGGCCCAGTTCTTCTTCTTCGCCGCCGAAGGCCTCTTCCTCAACCTCTTCGCGCACATCGAGATTGTCTTCATCCTCGAGCATATCGTCGCCATACTCGTCGTAGCGTGCCGAAGCAAAGTAGCCGCCGTGCAGCGCGCTTTCGCCAAGCTTGCCGGGGAATGAGACCCGGCCACGCTGGCTGGGATCTTGATATACCTCGCGGATCAGCACGCGGAGCTGGTGATTATTGGTTTGGGCCACCGCGGCGGCGTAGCGATTTCCACCGGTCATCAGCTCGCTCATGCGCTGAGCCAGCTTCGGCTCGACCCGGCCGATCGGGTTACCAGTGGCGTCGAGCACCAACACATTGCGACCATCCAGCCGTAGATCAATCTTCTCACCGGTGACGATTGCGTCGACAACCGCGCCGCGCGGCACGTCGACCAAGGTCGTCAGCGCCGTCTTGCCCGTCTCAGTAATAAACAGACGCAGATCGACGAGCTGGCGAGTGGTACGCATGGGCGCCGACGCGGAGCGCGACAGTAAATCGTTCAGCCGCTCGACATTCTTGCGCGAGATCGAATTGGCGGGATTGATCCGCAAGGCGTTTTGATATGCCTCACGAGCCTCGCTCAGCTTTCCGAGCTCAAAATAGGCCTTGCCGAGTCGATTGAATGTATCAGCATCCTCGCCGAGATTATTCAGGTGGAGGTTGGTTTCCACCGCCTCTTCCCAGCGATTTTTGGCCGCCAAGTCAACCGCCTGATCCTGAAGACGGCGACGCAGGCGCAGTTTTTCATCCTGTTTGGTCAAGCGATATACCTCCACAATAATCAAACACTTCGCTACGAAGCGAGAGCATAAAGCGAACCGTTATAGTTTCGGACACCCGGTCAGGCCAGGCGTATTGATACAGGTCAGCAGCGCGATCAGCGCAACACCATTATTGATCGCATGCGCGATGATACCGGGAATGAGACTCTGAGTATAATGCATGGCCCATGCTAACAGCAACCCAATAAAGAATAGTGGCACCAGCAGACCAAACAGCCCCTGGCTCACTTCGAATGAATGCACGCCGGCGAACAGCAGCGCGCTGACGGCGTAGGCGAGTGGGATACCCCAGCCGCGCGATTCAAACGACTGGCGAATCGCGTTAAAGACATAGCCGCGAAACAGCACCTCTTCGCCAACCGGCGCCAATACCGCCGCGCCGAGCAGGAACAGCGCCTGCCCCAGATAATCGCCCTGAAAAAGCGGGAATTTGGCTGCTTGATCCGGCGCAATGCCATACTGCTCAAACAGACTGCCCACGACCGTATTTACGACCAGTGAAACGAAGCCAACACCGACGCCGATTCCGATCAGCTTGAGCGGCTGCGGAGCACGAAACCCAATTTCAGATAGCGGCTCGCGCCGGAGCAGTTTGACCCGAATTATCGGGATTAGCACGAACACCGCATTGGTGGCTAAAAGCGTCGCGAACAGCCCATCCGCGCCAATAAGCCGAAGCGCTTCGGACGGATCGCCCAGCCGGTCGCGCAACTGGCTCAACGACAGGCCCTGCTGCGCCACACGAAGGCCGACGATGCTGATCTGGACGAGCAGCGTCAGAACAACAAATCCAATCATGGCAATCACGAAGTCGATCGCCATGACACCAGCCAGCGGCCACTTGTGCGGCCGGGCCGGCGTTTGATCGGGCCCGGGCAGAAACGGAGTCTCGTAGTGGGCCATTAGGCCAGCGCTCCTTCACCGATCAGCTCGCCCTGCAGCGACCATGGCCCAGTTTGGGTTATACGAATGCGCGCCAGCTTACCGATCCAGTCGCGTGGGTCGGCGAAGAACGCCAACTTATTGCCCGGCGTGCGGCCGCGCCACTTACCCTTGTGCTCACCTTCGACCAAGACCTCAAGTTCCTGGCCAAGCAGCCGGGCATTGCGCTCGGTCGCAATCAGTTCCTGCAGCTGCTCAAGCTCAACACGGCGGGCTTGCTTCTCTTGTTCAGGCACCGCCAGGGCCGGGTCGGCTTCCATCGCGCCGGCGCGCGTGCCGGGGCGGGCCGAATAGGCGGCGATATGGACTTTATCGAAGCGTAGCTCTTCTATTAACGCTTTAGTGCCATCGAAGTGCGCGCGCGTCTCGCCAGGATGGCCAACGATGATATCGGTGGTGAGCGAGATATCGGGGATCGCTGCCCGGACTTTGCCGATCAGGTCGCGATAGCGCGCGACGGTATAGCCGCGGCGCATGACCTTGAGCATCTCATCGTCGCCGGCCTGCACCGGCAGATTAATCTCGTGCTGGCAGCGCGGCAACTCGGCAACCGTGGCGATCAGCTTATCGGTCATCCAAGCTGGGTGCGAGGTCAAAAACCGCAAGCGCAGCAGGCCAGGCACCTCGTGCACCGCGCGCAGCAGATCGGCCAAATCGGGGCGGCCCGGCAGATCGTGACCCCATGAATCGACGATCTGGCCAAGCAGCGTAATCTCTTTCGCGCCGCGCGCCACGATCCGCCGCACCTCGTCGACAATCTCCGCGAGTGGGCGGCTGCGCTCTTTGCCGCGCCGCAGTGGGATGACGCAGAACGCGCAGCTCATATTGCAGCCATATTGAATTGGCACATGCACCGACACCGGCGGGTGCGTCCAATTGGCCACCGGCAGCGCCGGCTCGTCGATCTGATAGGGTGAGTGCGGCGCAAGCGCCACCACCTCGTCGACCGCCGAGGGTGAGACGAAGTGATCGACCATGGGCAGGCGCGATTGAAAGATCGATTGATTATTCGGGCCGACCATGCAGCCCCACAAGACAATCTTGGTGTCCGGCTGGCTGCGCTTGAGCTGCTGCAAATCGCCGAGCTTGCCGATGATTCGCTCCTCGGCCGAGGCGCGCACGCTGCACGAGTTCAGCACGATGAAACTCGCGTCTTCGGGCCGGTCCGACGGTGCATAACCAACGCCTTGCAGCGCCGATTCGAGCCGCTCGGAGTCGGAGACATTCATCTGGCAGCCGACCGTCCAGACGTAATAGCGGCGCTCTCGCGGCGTCTCATCGCGCGAAGGGCGCGGCAGACTCGCCAGCAGATCATGTTTTGAGACTAGTTTCAGTTCGAACATGGGCACACCTAATCGGCCGCATTTCACGGCAGCCATGCATTATACCTGATTTAGAAGCCAGGCGCAACCGAGGAGTCAGAAGACAGGAGTCAGGAGTCAGAATAGCACAGTTTCCCATGAAAGCAATGAAATCGCTGATTACGGCATCATTAGGACTTATGTCTTCTGACTCCTGTCTCCTACCAGACGATGATCGGCAAATCGTTCGCGACACTCTGATTGGCGGCCTCGCGCAGCACCTGCAAGCAGCGGGACGGCGCGCTATTGGACGGCACGCCGGCCTGCTGGAGCAAATCGGCCAGCTCCACGAGCTCACGCTGCAAGCCGATCGACGAGCCAAAGCTAATAAACGGCTCGGAGTCTTCATCTTCTTCTTCGAGCGCCTCTTCGTCGGCCTCGAGCCAGATCGGCTCGGCAAAGTCGGCCGGCAGATAATAGCCGCCGTCGGCCTGATGGTTGATCAAATGTGGAAAGCGGGTGGTCTGCTCGCCGTCCCAGATCGATACCAGCAGTGGATCGGGCTCGCCATCGCTGGGCGGGCCGGCCTTGAGCAGCGGCGCGATGTCGCGATTCTGCTCGAGGTATGCGGCGATCTGGCGCAATTGGTAGAGATCCATGAAGCGATCGATCCCGCCTTCCCAGATCTCGACACCCGGGCGCGAAAGCAGATCGACCTCGATACCCTCTTCACGCAGCAGATCTTGGATGTCGGAAAGCCACTCGCGCTCATCCTCATACAGCTCGCGATCCTCCTCGGGGCGGGCGGTGAACATTGAGCCGACAACCAGATCCAACTCTGTCGTCCGTGCCGAGTCAGACATATACATACTCCTTCTAGCAATTGCAAATTACAGATTGCAGATTGCAGATTGATTTTAGTTCATAGGAATACGATTCGTGCCTGCTTTATAAAAGGCACCTTGCTTCTGCATTAGGTGGCAAACACGAAGCATCAGCTAATAACACTAAGACACAGCAGTATACCACGAACTCTCGCCAATGCGGCAGTGCTGGCCCGCTTCGCGTTCCGCTATTGCGCCCACCAGCGCGGCATGCTATGCTGTCAGTGGTTGCGCAGGCGTAGTCGTTCTGTTTTCTTTCGGACCGGGGACGGCTGAAGGTCTTTTTGTTCGACAGCAACAATCGGCTGGCAAGTCAACGTTCTATATTTGAGAGGCGTTTTCTCATATTATCAACTCAATTTGGAACTCCGACACGACACTATGAGTTCATACCTGACGCATACCCAAAAGCCGGCCCACGATCGCTGCGCCGCGTGCGGTGCGCGGCTGACCAGCGGCTACTATTTCTTGCGCGATCGCTCGGATCGCTTCTGCCCGCAGTGCATCGCCACACGCCCGCGCTGCGATGCCTGCTCGGCGCCGGTCGGCGACCCGCACTGGACGCTGCACGACGGCCGGGTGCTGTGTAACAACTGCCACACGACGGCCGTTTTCGACCCGACGCTCGCACGGCAGCTGTACGACGAGACCGTCGCGGCAGTGGCGGCTCAGCTGGGGCTGCGGCTGCGCGTCGGCGTCGAATTCCGCCTGGTCGACGCGCCAACGCTGGCGCAGGTGCGCGCGGAGGCGCACGACGGCAGTGCGCCCGAAGAGAAAACGCTCGGGCTATACCAGCGCCAAGGCCGCTTGCGCGCAATCTATATGCTGTACGGGCTGCCAAAGCTGCTATTCCGGACTGTGGTGGCGCATGAGTACGCGCACGCCTGGCAGGGCGAGGCCTGCCCGCTGCTCGACGACGACGGGCTGCGTGAGGGTTTCGCCGAGTGGGTCGCCTACCGCCATCTGCTGTTCCTTGGCTGCACGCGCGCGGCCCAGCGCATGCTGAAGTCATCACACCCGTACCGGCCGCTCATGGAGCAGGTGCTGGCGCTGGAGGAACAGATCGGGCCAGCCGGCGTGCTGCAGCATATTCTGAAGATTGGCGGCGGCGTGATCACACGATGAGCTGCACAAGTACGATATAATACATTCATGCCAACGCTTACACTACAGATCTCGCCCAATCAGCTTACGCTTGGCCTGCTGCCCAACCGGCAGCTCTGTTATCTGCTGCTCACCATTGGCGCCGATGGCGGAGCCGAGCAGCGCGCGGTGAACTGGGCGCTGATCGCCGATGCTAGCCGCTCGATGCGCATCCCAATCGTCAGCGAGGAGCAGTTTCGCATACTGCTGCGCAACGGCGGCGCGCAGGAGATTCTGATCGACGGGGTGCCGGTCTGGCAGCTGACCGGGCCGGTGCCGCCTGAGGTACGCGCGGTGTCGCCGAATGCGCTCGACTTTGTGGCGCGCGCGCTACATAGCGTCGTGGACCGGCTTGGCCAGCAGGATCGCTTCGCGCTAGTGGCCTGCGCCGAGGAGGCTGTGCTGCTGACACACAGCACCTCGGGCGCCGATCAGGCCGCGCTGGCGCGCGGCATCGCGCGGCTGCCGAGCCTAAACCTGGGCGAGCAGACCGACCTGGCCCATGGCATCGAGTTGGGGTTGAACGAGCTGCGGCGCGGGCGCGACGCCCTACCCGACGGCGAGCGCGCCGATCGGCTGCTGCTGCTGACGGACGGCTTTACCCAGCGCTCCGAGGAGTGCCTACGGCTGGCCAGCGTCGCCGCGGCGGAAGGTGTCGCGATCACCACGATCGGGCTAGGCGGCGAGTTCCAGGAAGATGTTTTGACCGATTTGGCCGACCGCAGTGCCGGGCGCGCGCTGTTCCTACGCAAGCCCGAGGGCATACCGCGCGCGATTGCGGCCGAACTGAACGCTGCCCGCGCCGTCGCGGCACGCCAGACGCTGCTGCGCGCTATGCTCGCCGAGGGCGTAACGCTGCGCCGCGCCACGCGCATCCGCCCCGGCCTAACGATTCTGGACCAGCAGCTGCAAGCGCCGGCGAACAACCGCGACCCGTACGAGCTGCGGCTGGGCGAGATCGAGGCCGGCGCGCCACTCACGCTGCTGCTGGAGCTGATGGCGCCACCACATGCGGCTGGGCCGGCGCTGCTTGGACGCCTCACGATCGCCGGCGACGGCGCGCCAGGCGTCGAGGCCGATCTGCACGCGGCGTACCAGGGCCAGATCCCGCCCACACCGGCCGAGGTGATCGACGCGGCGGCGCGCGCCAATGCCGCACGCTTGCAGCAGCGCGCGCTGGAAACCGCCGCGCGCGGCGATGCGCCCGAGGCCGCCCGGCTGCTGCGCGCCGCGGCGGCGCGCCTGGACGACCTGGGCGAACACGCGTTGGCCGATTTCGCCCACAAGCAGGCCGCCACGCTCGAACAAAACGGACAGCCGAATCCCCTGTTGACGAAAGAACTCACCTACGCCACGCGGCGGCTGGGCGACGGGCAATAGCCGAATTGCAGATTGCAGATTAGGCTTAGCCCATCCTGATCGAACGTCGTCTTTAGCCCAGAGATGTATCGCCCATGGTCTATAACCCGTCGCCGCTCGCCTCTCACCGATCCGATTACCGATCAGTTGGTCTCCTAGCCGCTGTGAATGTGGTATGATTGGGCTATTCATAACTAGGAATTATGAGGTGTCCTATGACCACAACAACCCTCAAACATCAATTTATCACTGATGCCGATGGCAAGCCGATCGGCGTCATTCTTCCGCTGGAGGAATACGCGCTGTTCGAGGAAATCCTCGAACAACACCTGTCCGACCCACACTTGGAAGAAAAAATCGCATCGATTGATCAAGCCGCCAATGATCCGCTCTTTTTAGCGGATTTGCGAGAGACAATGGATGCATTCGCGGGGACGGACGCTGAGTGGTGGGAGCTGCCGTTTTCAGCTTGAGATGTGATGAGGATTTATGACGACCACACCAACCCGCCCAGGCCAGTTCGGCTCCTATGGCGGCAGCTACATCCCCGAGACACTCGCGCCGGCGGTGGCGGCACTGGCGGCGGCGTACGAACAGGCCAAGGCTGATCCAGACTTCTGGGAAGAGCTGAACGAACTGCACCGCACCTTCACCGGGCGGCCGACCGCGCTGACCCACGCCGTACGACTGACCGAGCACTGCGGCGGCGCGCAGATCTACCTCAAGCGCGAGGACCTGGCGCATACCGGCGCGCATAAAATCAACAACGCGCTCGGCCAGGGGCTGCTGGCCAAACGTATGGGCAAGACCCGGATCATCGCCGAGACCGGCGCGGGCCAGCATGGTGTCGCGACCGCCGCGGTGTGCGCCATGCTGGGTGTTGAATGCATCGTCTACATGGGCACCAAAGATATCGGGCGCCAGAAGCCTAATGTGTTCCGCATGCGCCTGCTTGGCGCCGAGGTGCGCGGCGTGACCTCCGGCAGCCAAACGCTCAAAGACGCGGTCAACGAAGCGATGCGCGACTGGGTCACCAACCCCGACTCCTACTACCTGCTTGGCTCGGCGCTTGGCCCGCACCCCTACCCAACGATGGTGCGCGACTTCCAGAGCGTGATTGGCCGGGAGGCGCGCGAGCAGATCCAGCAGGCCGCCGGGCGATTGCCCGATGTGGTGATCGCCTGTGTTGGCGGTGGATCGAACGCGATCGGCATCTTCAGCGCCTTCATCCCAGATGCGCATGTCGACCTGCGCGGTGTGGAGGCCGGCGGGCGCGGCAAGGCACTTGGCGATCATGCGGCGCGCTTCAGCGGCGGACAATTGGGTGTATTCCAGGGCACACGCTCGTACGTGCTGCAAGACGAAGATGGGCAGATCTCGCTCACGCACAGCATCTCTGCCGGCCTAGACTACGCCGCGGTTGGCCCCGAGCACGCGCTGCTGCACGACGAAGAGCGCGCCTTCTACACCTCGGCCAGCGATGAAGAAGCGCTCGAAGCTTTTCAGCTGCTCTCGCGGCAGGAAGGTATTATTCCGGCGCTGGAAAGCGCGCACGCCGTCGCCGAGGCGGTCAAGCTGGCGCCGACGATGGGCCGCGATCAGATCATTCTGGTGAATCTCTCGGGCCGCGGCGATAAAGATATCTTCACGGTTGCCGATGTGCTGGGCGTAACTATTTAGTTTTGAGCGATGATCCAATCGTGAAGCGGCTATCACAGGAGAAACCGGCGTGAAAAAAGTACTACGACTTTTCGCACTCCTGGCCTTGCTGTTGCTCATGGCGATGCCGGCGCTGGCACAGGGGCGCGTGATCGTCGACGATCCCACCGGCCGCGTCGATCAGGCGGCGGTTCAGCGCGCCGCCCAGAGTCTGGTGAGCAAAAACGCAACCGTGGTGGTGCTCGTCAGCGATCAGACCGGCAGCGACCCGCAGAAATACGCCAGCCAGAAGCTGCGCACATACAATATCCAGGCCGACCCGCTCGACCCAACCGCGATCGTGTATCTAATTGCGCTCGACCAGCGCAATGTGTTCATCTACTATGGCGCAGATTGGAACGCCACGCTGGGGCCGGCATACAAGAATATCGCCGATCAGGATATGATTCCGCAGCTGGCGCGCGGCAATATCACCGCCGGCATAACCGCGGGCATCCAGGGCACCGTCGAAGCAATTAATAATCCGCCTGGCCGGGCAATTAGCCTGGTACCGATCGCGCTGGCAATCATTGTGATCGGCGCGCTGTTCGTCGGCGTGCCGCTGGTGGTGCGCTCGCTCGGCAAGCGGCGCGCCGCCGCGCGAGCCTTTGCGCAGGCGCGCGAGGCTGCCGAGGAGGCCCGCAAGCGCGCCGGCGCGGCGATCGCCGACATGGGCCAGGTGCTGAAGGACGCGCAGGAGAAGGCTCAGTACGATCAGCTCTCATACCCAACCGCCGATGTGCAGCAGATCGGCGAGTGGCAGCGCGCCGCCGAAGCCCAGTTTGTCGACGCTCAGGAGCGCTTCGATGCCGCCGGCGAGGCGCTGGTGGCAAAGCGCGTGCCAACGCAGGCCGAGTACCAGGCCAGCGCGCAAGCCTATGATCAAATCACCCAGATCGTCGAGGCCGCGCGCGCACAGCTTGCCAAGGCCGAGGCGCGCCGCGCCGAGCTGGATCGGCTCAACGCCGCCGCGCCTGGCGAGGCCGACCGCGCAAAAAAAGCGCTGGCTGACGCCGCCGCGCGCCTGGAGTCGCTCGGCCAAGATTTCGCCCACCCGCAGGCAATTCTGCAGCCGGTGGCCGATATGGTCGCGCGCGCCGAGGCGCTGCTGGCCGAGCATCGCGCCGCCGACGCCATTGCGGCGGCAGGGGCGGCGTCAGCCAATATCGACGAGCTCAATCGCACGCTGGCGAGCTATGCCGACATCCACGAAGGCATCTCGGCCGGGCGCGCCGCTGCCGAAAAAGTCGTGGCTCAAGGCTACCGTATCGACGCCGGGCTGGCCGCCTTCAATACCGCCGAGGGTGCGCTGCGCCAGGCGGCCGCCGCGTTCGAGCACGACCTCGCAGCGGCGCGCACGCTGCTCGATCAAGCCGAGGCCGCGCGAGCGCAAGGCGTGGCGCGGGGCGGCGGCATGCCGGCGCTGCGCCAGGAGAACGACGCGCGGCTGACCCAGACCAAGCAGGCCGGCGAGCAGATCGACGCCCAGATCGCCCAAGGCCGCGACGCATTCGCGCTGGTCAACGAGTTCGCCGAGAAGACCTGGAGCGATATTCGTGGCAATGGCAGCGAATCGGAAGCGGCCGCCGCGCGCGCGCGCCAACTGTGGGAGCGCGCGACGGAGCGCAACTCCATGGAAACGCAAGATTTCCTCGGCGCCAAGCAAGATCTCGACGCCGCCGACGAGCAGATCGGCTATGCTCGCACGCTGGTCGATTCGATCCTCCAGCGCCTCAAGGACCTGCAGGCCGCGCGCGACGCCGCCCGCCAGGAGATCGCCGCCGCGCAGGCAGATGTCGAGCAGGGTTGGAAGTATGTCCACGCGAACGATCCGGATATCGGCAAGAACCCCGATCACGACCTGACCCAGGCCGCGGCGCTGCTCGAACAGGCCAACGCCGAGCTGCTGCAGCCGCGGCCCGACTGGCTGACAATCGTCAAGCAGGCCCAGGAAGCCAACCGCCTGGCCGACCAGGCGATCGCCAACGCCCGCAGCGAAGTCGATGTGATGAACAAGCTGCGCGAGCAGGCCCAGCGCGCTCAACAGCTCGCGACTGCCGAGGTGCAGAAGATTGTTCAATTTGTGTCGCTGCATAAGAACGATCTCCCGCCGGCCAGCGAGCAACGGCTGAACAAACTCCAGGCGCAGATCCAGCAGGCTTATGCGGCGCTCCAGGCCGCCGACCGCGACGAAGAGGAGACTCGCGCACAAGACTTGCGTGCGGCCGTCACGCGCTACGCCGCGCTCGAACAAGACGCCGAGTCGCTCTACGAAGATATCTATGCCGCGTTCCAGCGTATCGACAACCTGCGCAAGCAGGTCGCCGACAAAGCCGATCAGGCCGAGCGCGCGATCGACCAGGCCGAGCAGCGCCTTCAGAATTACGCCCAGATGATTCGACCAAGCGCCGATGCGGTGCGGCTGCTGCAAGAGGCCCGCGCAGCGCTTGACTCGATCGGCGCCCCACGCGAAGAGCAGGGACTGCAACGCGCGCTCCAAACCGCCGAGGCGGCCCGTAACGCCGCCGAACGCGCCGATCAGATCTTGATCAGCCAGATCCAGCGGGTTCAGCGCTCGCAGCCGGGCGGCGATATTGGCGATTTCCTTGGCGGTGTGGTGGTCGGCTCGCTGCTCAACAGCGGCCGTCAGCGCCATGGCGGCCACAGCGGCGGCAGTGGGAGTGGCGGCTGGAGTAGCGGCGGCGGCAACCTAGGCGGCTGGGGCGGCGGTGGCGGCAGCGGCTGGGGCGGTGGCGGTGGTGGCGGTGGCGGTTGGGGCGGTGGCGGCGGTGGCGGCAGTGGCTGGTAAAACCACTAGTGCAATCTGGCGCGATCCGTGCTCTATTCCGCAAAGGTTGCTTGAAAATGCACGAGGTAGACACGGCGAGCCGCGGCATGCTATGCCGCGGCTCGTTATTCACCACTGGAGTATGCGGAAGTTTACGCCAGCTTCGCGCGCTGTTGCTCCCAGGGCAAGGACGGCTCGGCCGATTTCATGGCCGGGCGCGGAGCACGCACCAGCAACTGCGGACCATAGGCAAAAAACGCGCCATGCTCCTGGCATAGGAGCAAGTCGCGCTCTTGCGAGAGCTTCGCACCACAATCGGGACAGATTGGGCCTGTGGCCTGTGCTTCGCGCTCGAACATACTTTTCTCCTATCACACAAACAAAAAGACCCACCTCATAATGAGGTAGGCTTCAATTGCCATCATGCCGGCGAACAATGCCGTCGCTTTTCAGCCAGATCATAACATTTATTTGCCGACTTGTAAAGCGCCGATTCTGCATTTAAAACTGCCCCGAAATTCCTAGATTAAAAACTAGTCATCTGGCGCGCGATGTAGTATAATACTTAGTGCTGTCGATATTCTATCTGCAGCCCCGCTGAAACTTAGCTACGATCTGTTTCGAGCGTACCATCGAAAACTGGCTCCTTCCAAGCTCGCAGGGTGCCGTACTGCATTTCAATGCGTTGACTGTCAGTCCGTATCTTGCGGAGGTCGCTGATGACCTCGAAAGGAGAATAGTCGATGGTCGACTCTTCTATCCACCAGTTGCTCGAAAAAGCGATTGACTCGCCGATCAAATTGCAGCTCTGCTTGCTTCTGCACGAAAACCGCCAGCTTGAAGGCAGCGCGACCCAATTTGCCAATCGGATCTATCGCGATATTTGGAGCACACGCGAGGCGTTGCGCCAGCTGAGTGAAGATGGCATTCTCATAGCCAGCGCCAGCCGCGGCGGCGAGCCAGTCTATGCGTATCGGCCCCAGCCCGAGTATGCCGACGCGATCGTTCGTTTGGCAGAAAGTTACAACGAGCCGCTCGAGCGCGACAAAATCCAGCGCGCGCTGCGCGAAATCGCCAGCTACGCGCCATATCGTCGATCCGCCCATTGGAATGGGGGCTTTGAGTTCCAAAGCGGCTAAGCCGATCAAAGAGCTATCACCGCCGAAACCCGAAATAACGCGATTGGCGAATTCATTCGCAGATCGCGTTTTATGTTGCGCCTCTCCTGGCCATATTCTTGCAATACCATCAGCGCATATGCAGTATAGTGGCTCGCCACATGGCTTTTACCGGGCGGGGCGTAGTGGTTTCGCTCGTTCGAACCCCTGCGCTACGGCAGAGTAGTTGGCAAGTAGAGAGATCTGTAATATTTGCGCCGGATGCGAGACTATAGAGCAAAGACCAGCCGCACCGTCATACTAAGCCGATCGATGAGGAGTTATCGACAATGTTTAACGCTTTTCGCAAAAAGTACGACCGCACAACCCCCGATGTTCAGGATCGCGTGCCGCCCGGCCAATATCTGACCGAGAAGTTCCCGGTGCTGCATTATGGCAATGTGCCCAACTACCCCGATATCGAGAACACCTGGGATCTTCGCGTTTGGGGCGAGATTGAAGAACCAGCGCGCTTTAGCTTCAAAGAGTTTCGAGCGCTGCCGACCGCCCATGTAACAACGGATATTCATTGTGTGACGCGCTGGAGCAAGCTCGACACCGAGTGGGACGGTGTGCAGTTCAAAGAGTTCATCAAACATCTTCCGCCGCTGAAGCCCAGCGCACGATTCGTCATCGCCCACTGCGAACAAGGATTCACCGCCAATGTTCCGCTCGACATTTTGATGGAAGATGAAGCCATGCTGGCGTACAAATACGATGGCCAGGAGCTTACGCCCGAGCACGGCTACCCGCTACGCCTGCTCACGCCGAAGAAGTACTTCTGGAAGAGCGCAAAGTGGCTGCGTGGGTTAGAATTCCTGTCGGAGGATCAGCTCGGCTTCTGGGAGCGCTATGGCTATAATAACAATGCTGATCCCTGGCTCGAGGAACGCTACTCTGACTAGTCGGTATTGCGTATTGTGTGATGTCTCACGATACGCAATACGCAATACGCGATATGAGTGATTGGCCAACCACATTCGAAGAGGCGCTGGCGATCCAGCAGCAGTTGCGCGCGCAAGTGGTGACGCACGACGACTTTGGCGAGATCCAAACGGTGGCCGGTGTCGATGCGGGCTATGAGGAAGACGCAGCTGGCGTGGGCCAGGGTGTAGCGCGCGCCGCGATCGTTGTGCTGGAATTTCCATCCCTGCGACCATTGGATTATGCAATCGCGCGCCGACCAACCAATTTCCCCTATGTACCCGGCTTTCTCTCCTTCCGCGAGACGCCTGCCGTGCTTGCCGCGCTCGACGAGTTGCGTATCCGCCCCGATCTGCTGATCTGTGATGGGCAGGGCATTGCCCATCCGCGGCGCTTCGGCATCGCCTGCCACATTGGGCTCCTAAGCGACCTGCCGGCGATCGGCTGCGCGAAATCGCTGCTGACCGGCCGCTACGGCGCGCTGCCCGACGAGCGCGGCGCTACTGTTCCGCTGGTTCACCATGGCGAGCAGATTGGCGTGGCGCTGCGGAGCCGTGCCGGCACCAAGCCGTTGTTTATCTCGATCGGGCATCGCGTGAGCCTCGACAGCGCGGTACGCATTGTGATGGCCTGTACCACCAAGTATCGCCTGCCCGAAACCACCCGCGCCGCCGATGGCTTGGCATCGCATGGGAAGATACCGGCGATCGTCGCGCCACCAAGCCAAAGCTCGTTCTCGGAGCCTTAGTGCTGGCCGCAATATCGACCTGATAGAGATGTCACGCAAAGATCGCCGGGTGCCCACACCGGGTACCCGGCGACGCAAAGCTGTAAACCTCGCTCCTTTGCTGGCTTTGCGGCTTTGCGTAAGCATGTGTGTCCAATTTCTATCTGCGATCTGTATTAGATACGGACGCGCTGGGGCAGCCAGGCAACAACTTCTTGATGCTGAGCGAAGTGCAGGAGCGGCTTGGTGTCGGGTAGGTTTACATGAATCTGGTCGGTCATGGTGTTCCGTTCGATTTCGGCCTCGGCTGGTTGGAGTGGCCATTTGGCATGGTGAATGTCGCCTCGCCACACCGACCCGCGACGATCGGCGGCATACAGGCAGTATCGTTCAGTCAGCCAGTTGTCAAGTGCGCCGGGCTTTGAGTAATAGACTGCCCCTGTGGGTCGATAGCGCACTACTAGAGCGGCAGGAGGCGCGTTACGATGAATTCGGGTGCTGTGATAGTGTATGGTATCGCCCTCTGACTCAGAGCGCATTCGCGCAGTGTAATAGTTGAGGTGGAAGAAATCACGCGCTCCCTCAACAGCAATCGGGTTCGCAGCGTCCAGACTGAAGAACCACACCCCCGGCTTGCCCTCGGCGGTGACATACGTTCTGACGTTGAGTTCCGGGAAGGCAGAAAGAAAGGGCAGGGGTGGTATCAGGCGCGGTGCCACCCCACTCATTCGAAACGGCACAACACCAATCCAAGCGGTACTATCGAATGTGTCGATGGTTAACGCAGAAGGAATGTATGGGCGAATTGCATCACTGTCGATTGGCCAGTGCATAAATAGCAGTTCGTGCCAGTGCATACGCAGAACCCACGGCTGCCGCGGTATTGGCCAGGGTCGGTGTGCCGTCGAATCCACCGTCATGGAACCTTCCTTCATATCGGATTCTATAACATGTGAAATATAGCGCCCGGCGAAACACTTGTAAAGAAGCGCCGCGCAGCAAGCACCACAATCGTTCTGCGAGCCATCCTAGCAGGGCATCTTTTGAAGAGTACTAACGGGGGACTGCGTATCGTTTGGCTCCAGGCTATACTAACTCCAGTATGATATTGTGGTAGTGCTGGTGTGGAGGAAGTTCATGGTGAAAAGCGCGCCAATGCGCGACCATTCGATCATCATCAAGCCACGCAGCCGCAGCGCTGCCGGCGCGGTTCTGCTGTTGATTGTATTACTCAGCGCTAGTCTGGCTCTGTTGGGAATCGGATTCTTCGCACCGGCCAAGCTTGCCGTGGTGCAGGAGCGAGTGATCGGCGTTTTGCATGGTGGAGTCGTCGGGAGCGAGGAACACACCTTCGTTGACGCATGCATTGAGGCGCAGGACGCCGCAGGTCCACAGGCGGTCACGCGTACTATTCGCACGACGGTGTTCCTCGACGGCACCTCGCTCTCCGTGACGTTTAGCTCGATCCCAAGGCCAACAAATAGCCGGTGTAGCGGCTCAGGGTAGAAAGACCTAGAACAAAGCGGCTTACGACGCCTCGCCCCAGCGATACACCATTTGCGGCGGGCGATTGGCGATCGAGACGCGCAGATCGGTCGGTTGCCAGGCGCCGCCCTGATCGCGGCGCAGCGATTGGTACGCCTCCTCACTGCACATCAGCCCGGAGCGCCGAGCATGCACAGCCAATTGCTGCAAGCTCACAGCCTGCTCGACCGGGCCACCAACCACGCAGAATCCGAGGCCGGGCAGCGCGACCGCCAGTGCATAGCCGCTCGCGAGCGCAAGCGACAATGATGCCCCATTCTCGGAATATGCCAGCCAGCCGCGCTGGAGCAGCGCCGCCGCTTCCAGCGCGTCGCGCAGCGATTCGTGGGCCGGGTGTTCTTCGAAGGCGCCAAACACAAGCATGACCGCATCGCCGCAGGGTTGGAGCAAGGCGCCATAACGCTGGGCGGCCTCTTGCGCCGCCCGGGCCAGCGCCTGCCAAGCCACCAGGGCGCCGCGCCGGACACCATGCTCCCAGGCTGGCGCGCGCGCTGGCGCACTTACCAGCAACACCGCAACCGGCCGCGATTGGCCCGCGGTCATCAGCTCGCCGCCAAGCAATGAATGCACGGCCGCCAGCGGCAGCGGCGCCGGCAGCGCTTGGCGCAGCCGCTCGGCGACGCGCCGCTCTTGCAATAGCCCGTTCACGGCACGCGTCAGTTCGCCCCAGGCGCCATCGGGCACCTCAATCTTCTCACTCTGCTGATCATCGGCGATCAAACGCGCGAGTGCCTGCGCGCGCTGATCGCGCCGCTCGATCGCACGAACCAGCAGCACAATCAGCGCCAACAGCGCGGCGGCGGCCAGCTGGCCCGCCCAAATCAGCAGCGCAGCCGCCGCGGCGAGTGCGGCAATCAGTACGGCGGAGAAGGCATATTGTCGATAAGGGCGAGATGCCCGGGTTGGCGGATTCATACGGTTGCGCTACCTTCTTGCGATGGGCTAAGAGGATAGCATGCGAACGCTCTTGCTACCGAGATCAGGAGATTACGAGAGGGTGACAGCTGGCGCTGACAAGATGACAAGATGACAAGAGTAGCCATCAGATTACTACGTCATATTGATAGATGATTGTATCACCTTATCATCTAGGCACCCTGTCAGGCATCTTCGCGGAGGATATAACCGACGCCACGAACCGTGTGAATCAGGCGCGGCTCGCCAGAAGATTCGAGCTTCTGGCGCAGATAACGGACATACACCTCGATGATATTGCTTTCGCCGCCGAAGTCGTAGCCCCATACACGATCGTAAATCACTTCACGCGTGAGCACCTGCTGAGGATGGCGCATAAACAGCTCGAGCAGCTCATACTCCTTGGCCGTGAGATCGACTCGGCGAGCGCCGATATGTGTTTCGTGCGCCGCGGTATCCATGGTCAGTGGCCCATAATGGAGTGAAGAAGGTTGCTCTTCGCGTTGGCGGCGGCGCAGTTGCACGCGAATACGCGCCAGCAATTCCTCAAACGCGAACGGTTTCACGAGGTAATCGTCGGCACCGGATTCGAGACCTGCAACTCGATCCGGCACAGCATCGCGCGCGGTCAGCATAATAATCGGCACATCCGAAGCCGCGCGCAAGCGGCGGGCAACTTCAAGGCCATCGACGCCGGGCAGCATCACATCAAGCACAACCAGATCCGGCGGCCGTTCGCGCGCGGCGATCAGCGCGGCCGTGCCGGTTGGGGCGATCTCGGCCGTGAAACCCTCGAAGGTCAGCCCACGCCGTAGATAGCCGGCAATTTCGCTTTCGTCTTCAACGATCAAAATATGCGTCATAGATTTGCGCAATACATCGGCAAACACTGTTGTGATGCATTGTAGCAGCCCCTCCGCGAGGATGCAACCTTTACCGACAGGGGATAAATATTCATTCACCACTCTGGTAGTATAATCTTTATTGATAACACGCGATCATCATGAGATGTTATTGAACATAGGGCGTTTCAGAGGCCTACGGCCGCCAAACCCCACCAATAGTACGATCAATAAAGTCGATCACAATGAAGGAGCACGTAGTACACCATGTCGATTGCTGGTCAGGTCGCTATTGTCACCGGCGCATCACGGGGGATTGGCCGCGCCATCGCCCTGGAGCTTGCCCAGCAAGGCGCGCATGTGCTGGTGAATTATCAGTCGAACGCCGCCGCTGCGAGCCAAGTTGTTACACAGATCGAGCAGGCCGGAGGAACCGCCTGGGGCTACGCCGCCGACGTCACCGACGAACACGCGGTCGCCGGCATGGTTGCGGCATGCCTCGATCGCTGGGGGCAGATCGATATGCTGGTAAACAACGCCGGCATCACCGCCGATGCCCCAATGGTGCGAATGAAGGATGAACAATGGCACACAGTGATTGAGACAAATCTCACCGGCGTCTTTTTATGCTGCCGCGCCGTGCTTGCACCAATGCGCACGCGCCGCTACGGTCGGATTGTCAATATCGGCTCGCTCGCGGGACTGGCCGGCAATGTCGGCCAGGTGAATTACGCCGCCGCCAAGGCCGGCCTGGTTGGGCTGACGCGCGCGCTGGCGCGTGAGGTGGCGCGCGACGGCATCACCGCGAATATTGTGGCGCCCGGCTATATCGAAACAGAACTGCTGGCAACAGTGCCCGCGGCGCTGCGCCAATGGGCTATCGATGCGATCGCACTGCGCCGCTTCGGCACACCCGAAGAGGTCGCGCCGGCGGTGGCATTCTTGCTGTCGCCGCTGGCGTCCTACATCACCGGCCATGTGCTTGCGATCGATGGCGGCTGGGTGATGCCCTAGAACCAAGAACTCGATCAGTTCCGTCGCTTCCAAGTCGGAGAGTTCGGCGATATTCCGGCCACCGATCCTGCAATTCAGGGCGGCTTGGTTGAGCCTTGCACCATGACACACCGGGCAAGTCTGCATTGAGGGTTGACACACAACCATGTGCTTCTATCCTTGGAAACCTCCTAGGAAAGTCGCTAGGAGCGGATACAAGTTTGACATGACAGTTAGTACTTATCTACGCACATAAGATCTTGCCCAGGCGGTCCACATCAGCGTGCAGCAAGTGCGTAACTCGGTACGCACTGCAAGTGGTTCGTCCGCGAGGGAGACACCGTGGTCGTTCACTCCTGCGCTACGTTAAGGCCAGTCCGCTAGTTCATCCTTGGCCAATGGGATTGCGCCGATCGCCTGGTGAATATCTTCAAGCGCCGGCGCGATTCGCAAAAACACCTGGTGGTAGCACCGATCGTAGAACTCGGCGCGGATTGGGTCAGGAACGATCGTCAGCTCAGTAAAGCGCAGCCCCGCCGCGGCCTCCGCCAGATCGTGATACACGCCGGCCGCCAACCCGCCCAGCAGCGCCGCGCCAAGCGCAACGCTTTCCTGCATATCCAGCACGCGCAGCGGCCGCCCAAGCACATCGGCTTTGATCTGTACCCACACGGCCGAACGGGTGCCGCCGCCGATCACGCGAATCGTTTCAGCGCGCGCTTGGATGGCGCTCTCGATCGTTTCGAGATTGCTGCGCCACTGATAGGCCAGGCCCTCGTAAACCGCGCGAGCCAGCTCGCCGGTACCGGCCTCGCTCCTGAGCCCCACAAACGCGCCACGGTCGATTGGCGCCAGCCGCGGTAGAAACAGGACGCCTCGGCTGCCAGCCGGCGCCCGTGCTACGGCGGCCTGCATGCGATCGTATACCCCACCGAAGCCGAGCGCCTGATTGGCCCACGCCACCTCCGCGCCCGAACTGCGGATGCTCTTGAGTGCATAATATTGGCCAGGCGCGACATGTGCCCCAAACGAGCAGCCGATCGGCCCGGCGGCCTGCGGCAGGCGCAGCGTATTCAGCGGCAGAAACGCCGGCTCGGCAGTGCCCATCGAGTCCAGGCCAACTCCTTCGACATACGCGCCGGCCGCCAGCGCCCCACAGATATGGTCGTGGCCGCCAACGCCAACGGCCGTGCCCGCCGGTAAGCCAGTCGCGAGCGCCGCCGTCGCCGTAACGGCGCCGATTCGCGTCCCACCCGGCACGACCTCGGGCAACAGATCGGCACGCAAGCCCGCCGCCGCGATGATCTGATCGGACCAGCGCAGCTGCGCCAGGTCGAACAGCATCGTCCGGGCAGCCAGCGAGTAGTCGGTCGCTTGCTCGCCACACAGCCGAAACGCAATATAGTCGGCGACATGCAACCAGCGCGCCGCGGCGGCATACGCTGCCGGGGCATGCTCCCGCAACCAGATCAGCTTAAAGACGCTAAAGGTTGGATTGGCCGGGTTTCCGGCGATCTGGAAGAAGGCCATTGCGCCAAACCGATCGAGCCACCGGCGATAGTGCTGGTCGCTCCGGCTATCATTCCATGAAATAATCGGCTGCAGCGGTCGGCCAGCCGTGTCGAGCAGCAGCCCAGCCTCGGCCATGCTTGCGACAGCCAGGCCCCGCACGCGCGCAGGCTCGGTCTGGCTCAGCGCCTGGCGCACGACCTCGACAACCGCCTGCCAGAGCAGTTCGGGGTCATATTCGACCCAGCCGGGGCGCGGGCGCTGTGCCGGGGTCGGCAGGCTGCCAGACCCATGGAGTCGACCGGCGCGGTCGAACACCAGCGCCTTGCAATTCGTGGTGCCAACATCAACACCCAACAATAAAGCGTCGTCAATCATCGCTCGCCCGACCCGCGCCGCACGGCCACGTGCACCGGCACTTCGCCAGCCAGCAGACTGAGCGCCAAGCTGACGATTGAGATCACCAGGCCGCCCAATACCGCCGAGCCAAAGCTCGCAACGGTGAACTGAACGCCCAGGCTCGCGGCGATCTGGGCGGTAAGCAAAAGCAATAGCGCGTTGATCACCAGGCCAAACAACCCCAGCGTAAGAATGATCAGCGGGCAGGTGAGCATCGTCAGCAGCGGTCGCAGGACAGCGTTAACCAGACCAAATACCAGTGCGACGATACCCAACTCCCATCCGGGGCCGACGAACTCGATGCCGGGAAGAAGATACACGGCGACGAATATAGCAAGCGTGCTGATCAGCCAGCGCAATATCAAGGCGCGCGCGCGCTGCCAGGGGCCGGGCGGTTTTGGTGGTTGAAGCATACTCGAATCCTCCTTCATACTCAAGCGTCAACCTGTTCGTCAATCTTGCTGTGCGCACACAACAACGCCGCTCATGTCTACTGCACAGTATAGACGATCGTGGGAGACGAGTGGCAACGCTCAAAAGAGTGCGTCGCGTATCGTCGATAGTGCCATTCCATAGTGCGTAGTGCGTAGGGACGCGATATATCGCGTCCCTACGCACTACGTACTACAGGGCCAGAAGCGGCGCGGAAAGAGGTCGATCTGAGAAATGGCGGCACGATCAATGCAATCAGGCCTCAGTACACGGCAGATCGAGCAAACAGGGTGGCGCAACGACGGGCGCAGCGTAAGGAAAGAAAGTGGTATGAATGCACTGCCACGGCATGAAACCGAACGGCGCGGTTTCGATATGTTCTTTTTAGTGGCGGCTGGCGGCAGCGCAGTGCTAGTGTACTGCGCGATGCTATTGCGACTGCCGCTACTGACGATCTACATGCTGCGCTTAAAGAATCTCAACCAAATGCCCGCCGCCGATTGGACGACAGGTTTGCTGATTGTTGGCTGTATCGTTCTACTGTTTGCGGGCTATGCCGTGGGTATGAACAGCATCGCCACCATGCACCAGCCGGGCCGCGCCTGGGCGCCGATCATTGGCTTTCCAATCGTGTTTGTTGCCGTATTGATGCTCGTATTTCCAATCACCTCGACTGATATCTACGACTATCTGTTCCGCGGCCGAATGCTGGCGCACTACGGCGCGAACCCATTCGCGAGCACGCCGAAAGCATTTCAGAACGACCCGCTATTGCCGTATGTCGCATGGCAGGAGGCCGTCACCGCGTATGGCCCGCTTTGGGAGTATCTGAGCGGGTCGCTCGCCTGGCTGCTTGGCGAAACGCCCGGCGCCGCCGCTGCGGCGAATGCATTGCTGCTGCGCTACCTGTTGGGCTATAAGGCGGTCGCCATCCTTGGGTATCTGTTGTGCGGTACCGCGATCTGGTGCGCGCTCCGTAATACTGCACCCAACTACCGGTGGGTCGGCCTCTATCTATGGATGTGGAATCCACTAGTGTTGTGGGAGACCGCCGCCGCTGGCCATAATGATGCCTGGATGACGCTGTGTGTAGCAGTCGCGATCTGGTTCTTCGAGCGCGGCGCGCTCTCGCACTCGCGCACCCGTCGGGGATACCTCATATCGGGCGCGCTGGCGCTGTTGGCTTTGACGGTCGGCGGATTGATCAAGTTCATCACATTCTTTTTCGGGCCAGTGATGCTGGCAGCCGCGCTGCGCCGGCTACCCAATCGACGCGAGCGCTGGCAACTGCTGATACTGAGTGCGAGCCTGTGCGCCGCGCTCGTCGTTGTGGCCTATGCGCCATTTTGGGGTGGCGGTGCGGCGTTACAGAACATCGGCAATCGCCGAACGATGTTTACGGGCTCGTGGATTGCGGCGCTGCGCCCGCTGCTGGCGCACCTCGTGCCACCGGAATCAGCGCAGACGATTGCGTCGGGCGGCGGCATGCTGCTGCTCCTGCTGGGCACGGGATGGGCCAGCTGGCGGGCATGGCGTGCGCCGGCCGCTGTCACCAGACATATTCTCTGGCTTGCCATGTGGTTCCTGTTTGTCTGCAATCCCTGGTTTCAGCCATGGTATGCCATCTGGCTCGTCGGCTTGGCTGCGCTGATGCCATGGCGCAGCCGCGCTGTGCTGAGCGTTGGCATGTTCTGCTGCACAGCGCTGATGAGCTATGTGGTCGATGGCTTGATTCTGCCGGCGCTGGGACTCGCGGATGCCTCGTTCGGGCGCGAAAGTCTCCTTTCCGCATTCATCTACTTACCGGCATTACTTGTGCTGATCTGGGGTGAACGTCGTGGCGGGCAACTGGACGCTGCTAGGCATGAATCACAACCTGTCGATCATGCGCACCCGGCAGCGACTGAACCGGCGAACGAGCTCGGATGAGGCGCGTCGCGCACATATGGCGAACCACGGACCGTGCCAAGGAGGGAGCGGGCCAAGCTGGCGCGGTACTGCGCTTATGGCTTTATGGCGCCGGCATGCTTGTGCCGCTCATCCTGTTTGCCAGGCGCTACCCGCTGGCCCCCAATCGCTACACGCTCACCGATATCGGCAAATTGGCGAACTATGCCCGGCCTGAGTTTGTGGGATTTGTCGGCGGAATGACGATCATGTTCGGCTGCTACCTGCTGGCATTACACGAAAGCCGTCGCGTGGCGCCCAAGCAGGCCATGCCGGCGATTTTCGGCTGCGGCGCGTTTATGGCCGTCGTAATGTATTGGATGTATCCAGTCAATGCGATCGACGTGTTCCTGTATGCCGTACGCTCGCGGGTTTTCACTACCTATGGGGCTAATCCGAGCGCGGTTCCCTTCAGCCAATACCCCGGCGACCCCTGGATGGCCTACATTACACCTGAGTGGGTGGGACATGTCTCGCACTATGGCCCGCTATGGAAGTTGATCGCCGCGCCAATCACGGCGCTTGCGGGCGATCGCATCGTCGTCGCGCTGGTTGGTTTTAAGATACTTATGGTGCTAGGCTTCATGGCCGGCGGCTGGATCATCGCCCGCACATTGGCCGCCGCCGGCGCTGCCAACAGCGCCACCGGCGCGCTGCTATACCTCTGGAACCCACTCGTCGTATGGGAAGGAATCGGCAACGGCCACAACGACGTACTGCTGGCCCTCGCACTATTGCTGACCTTGTATGCCTGGGTCGTCCGGCGCGATCGATGGGTCATCCCATTGTTGGTGATGGCCGCGCTGATCAAATATGTATCGCTGCCACTTATTCCGCTGGCGGCGATTGCGCTGTGGCGGCGCGCCGAAAACCGATCGGTGCGCGCGCCGCTGCTGCTATCGAGCGCATTGCTGAGTGCGCTCGCCATCATCATCTCGCTCTATCCATTTTACGATCTGCAGGCGATCTTGAGCAGCATTCGCGAGCAGGGAACGATCTTTTATACCTCGCCAGCAGCGGCCGCGATCGCGCTGCTCAACGACCGCTATCCGGTCGATACACTCTCACGGGCGGCCACATGGGCCGGGCGGGTACTGCTGCTATTCGCCCTGGTGTGGCAGGCTTTAGTGCTGTGGCGCCGCCCCGAGCGCCTGCCACGGGCGTGTTTTGAAGTATTGTTTGTGTTGCTGCTGGTAGCAATCGCAAGCGCGCGCAGTTGGTATCTGATCTGGCTGGTTGGCATTGCCGCGCTGCTGCCGTGGGGCTGGCCAGCGTGGCGCGCCATCCTCTGGAGCGCCGGAGCGCTGGCAAGCTATGGCCTGTTGATCTGGGTCGAAGCGTGGTGGCAGCCAGGCTACGACATGATTCAGATCGTGGTTGTGCCATTGATCCTCGGCGGCACCCTTCTGGCAACGCTCGCCGAGTTGGTCGTGCACATGCATCGGCGTCGGCGTGCCGAATATGCGCCATAGCGGAAGTGGCGCAAACATTGGTTGGCCTGGGCATCGGGCTGGATGAAGTTCAGACGGTGCGCAACTTGGGCCAGGCGCTGGAGGCTGTGCAGCAGAACTAAACGCGCACTTGACAGATCGATATTTCGCCTTTATAGTAGCTTTGCAATTGAAAGCGAGACGCATAATGGCAATCCGACCATTTGATACGACTAGCACTACCACTACCGCGATGAGCACCATCGCGGCATGTGTGTGTGGGAGGGAAACCGGTCGATAAGCCAGGCCCAGTGAAGCGCGCCCCCTCCTGAAAAGGACGGGGGCGTTTTTATTTCAGATTGTAGATTGCAGATTGCACTCTACAATCCACAATCTACAATTCGGAGGCCGTATGCTGCTAGAGCGCTACCGTGAGTTTCTCCCAATCACTGAGCGCACGCCAATGTTGACGCTTAACGAGGGCGACACCCCGCTCATTGCCACGCCGCGCATGGCCGCGGCCCTAGGCGTGCGCGAGCTGTACCTCAAGTACGAGGGGCTCAACCCCACAGGCTCATTCAAGGATCGCGGCATGGTCATGGCCGTGGCCAAGGCGCTCGAGGCCGGTGCGACCTCGATCATCTGTGCATCGACCGGCAATACCTCGGCCAGCGCCGCGGCCTACGCGGCCCGCGCCGGCATTGAGGCGATCGTGGTGGTGCCGGCCGGCAAGATCGCGCTTGGCAAGCTCGCGCAGGCGCTGATGTATGGGGCACGGCTGCTGGTGATCGAAGGCAACTTCGACCAGGCACTCAACACGGTGTGCGAGCTCTCCGATCGCTACCCTGTCACATTGGTCAACTCGGTCAATCCACACCGCCTGGACGGCCAGACGACCGCCGCCTATGAGATCTGCGACGCGCTGGGCGGGGCGCCAGATGCGTTATGTCTGCCGGTTGGCAATGCCGGCAATATTTCAGCCTACTGGCTGGGCTTCTGCCGCTACCACGCGGCCGGCAAGATCGACCGACGCCCGGCCATGCTCGGGTTCCAAGCCGCTGGCGCCGCGCCAATTGTCAATGGCGCGCCGGTCGAGCACCCCGAGACCGTCGCCACCGCGATTCGGATCGGCAACCCGGCCAGCTGGAAGCTCGCGCTGAACGCACGCGACGAGTCCGGCGGGCTGATCGAGGCCGTGACCGACGAGCAGATCGTCGCGGCCTGGCGTGACTTGGCGCGGCTGGAAGGCGTGTTCTGCGAGCCAGCCTCGGCCGCGGGTGTGGCCGGGCTGCGCATGTTGGTCGAGCAAGGCCGCGCGGAGCGTGACGCACGCTATGTCGCCGTGCTAACCGGCCACGGCCTAAAAGATCCCGGGCTGGCGGTTGAGCAGTTTGCCAAGCCCGAGCCGGTGCCGACGGACATGGGCGCGATTGTGAACTGGCTGGGTTGGTAGAACAAAGAACAAATGACAAAGAACAAAGGACACCGAACAACATTGTGTTTGATTCTTTGTTCTCTGTTCGCCCAGAGGGCACCCGGTTCTCTGTTCTTCGGCATTTCTTTGTCGACGACGACGCCAGTGCTCGATGAGTGAGCATATGTAAAGGACAGAACGATGTCCCTTCTTGTCATGAAATTTGGCGGCACGTCGGTCGGGAATGCGGCGGCGATCGCGGCGCTGGCCAGAATCACCGGCGAGCAGCTTAAGCAGTGGGATCATGCCGTGGTGGTCGTCTCGGCGATGAGCGGCGTGACTGATCTGCTGCTCAAGGGCGCGAGCACCGCCGCCACGGGCGACACAGGCACCTATAAAGAGATTGCCGCGAAGCTGCGCGAGAAACACGCCGCCACGCTGGCCGAACTGAACCATTCCGCGGAAGATGCCAACGCCACGCGCGCACAAGTCGAGCAGTTGCTCGATGAGTTCGAACTGCTATGCCACAGCGTCAACGTGCTGGGCGAAGCATCGCCGCGCGCAATCGACGCGATCTCCAGCTTGGGCGAGCGCATAAGTGTCCGGATCGTCGCCGCGACTCTGCGCGACCGCCGCATTCCGGCCGAGGCGATCGACGCCGGTGAGATCGTGATCACGACCCCGCACTTCGGCAGCGCGGTGCCGCTCCAACCGCAGACGCAGGAGCGCACGCGCGCCCGGCTGCTGCCGCTGCTGGAACGCGGCGTCGTGCCGGTGGTCACGGGCTTCATCGGCGCCACCGAGAGCGGCGCGACGACCACACTGGGGCGCGGCGGCAGCGACTACAGCGGCGCGATCATCGGGGCCGCGCTCGACGCCGACGAGGTGGCGATCTATACCGACGTGGACGGTGTGATGACCACCGACCCGCGGCTGGCGCCCGACGCGCGAGTGATTCCGGTGATCTCCTACGCCGAGATGGGCGAGTTGGCCTACTTCGGCGCGAAGGTGCTGCACCCGCGCACCATCCGCCCAGTCGTCGAACGCGCGATCCCGCTGCGCATCCGCAACACCTTCAACGCCGCGCATCTCGGCACGCTAGTGGTAAACGAAGCTCAAGCGAACGGCCGCGCGATCAAGGCGGTGACTGTGATCAAGGCCATGAGCATGATCACGGTGGAGGGGCGCGGCATGATTGGCGTGCCGGGCGTGGCGGCGCGCACCTTCGGCGCGGTCGCCAGCGTTGGCGCGAATGTGCTGATGATCTCGCAGGCATCGTCGGAGCAAAGCATTTGCTTCGTCATTCCGCAGAATTCTTCCACCGCGGTAGTTGGATCGCTGGAAGAGGCGCTGGCCAACGAGCTCGCGCGGCGCGATGTCGACCGGATCGCGCCGCGCGACGGCGTGGTGATTGTGACGGCCGTGGGCGCGGGTATGCGCGAGACGCCCGGCGTCGCCAGCCAGGTGTTTGGCGCGCTGGCCGAGCAGAAGATCAATGTGATCGCGATCGCCCAAGGCTCATCGGAGTGCTCGATCAGCGTGGTGGTGGCCGGCGGTGACGCCGACGCGGCGGTGCGGGCGATCCATGCGCTGACGATTTGAACCCGGAATGGCGGAGCGGCGGAGAGAGCGGAAGAACGAGCAAGCCGATGTTATGGTCTTCTGAGGATACGGTGATGATGGATAAGTCATTCTGGCGGTCCATTCTAGAGGCTGACGGCGCCGTTCCCGTAGGCCATACGGTCGCCGAGCTGACACCCGAGCTGCTTAGCTACCTTGGGTCGACGGACCCGTTCCTGCGCGACGAGGTTGCATTCGAGGTGCTTGCCGCCTGGATCGTGCGCGACCGGCGCTACTCTCCCGCTGAGATGCGCACACTCGGCGACCAGCTGGCGCACAATCTCAAGGCCGGGTTAGGCGAGCAGGATACCGATAGCATCTTTCTGCGTTCCTATTCGGCACTGGTCTTGGACAAAGTGATTGAGGCGGACAACTGGCACACATGCCTCGAAGCGGCCGACATTCGTCGTTGGATGGAGGAAGGCCTGGCCTACATCGTCGCCGAGCGCGACCTCCGCGGCCACGTGCCCGGCCAGGGCTGGGCACATGCGATCGCACACGCCGCCGACCTGCTGTGGGTGCTCGCGCAGAGCCGCCACACCGGCGCCCGCGACCTGGAGCGCATCCTCGACGCGATTGCCAAGCGGATAACGATGCCAGTCGATCACGTCTATCTGTACAATGAGGATCAGCGGCTCGCCTACGCGGCGATGGCTGTGCTCCAGCGCGATCTGCTCGATGTACCAACACTCGACATGTGGCTTGGCCGCATGGCGCGGCCCGGCAGCGACTGGCAGCAGGCGTTCCTGTCGCCGACCAGCGCCAGCGCCTACCACAACACGATAACCTTTTTGCGCAGCCTGTATTTCCAGCTCTTGCTGGGGATCAACCCGCCACCGTGGTACCCCGACAAGAGCTTCTTCGAGCGCGTGCCGGCCGTATGCGAAGAGCTCTTGAAGCGCATCCTTGGCGCACTCAAGACGCTGGATCGCGGTTTCTACGCGAAGGATGGCTAAGGTGATCACGACGATCGGCACGCCGCGCGGCGAGATCCTCATCCGCCCAACCAGCGAGTCCGACGCGCCAGCGTACCGCGATCTGCGGCTGGCGGCGCTGCGGGCGCACCCCGAGGCCTTCGGCGCCGACTACGAGAGCCTGGCGGCGCGCCCGCTCGAGGGCTGGCAGGAACGGATGCGCGCGGGAGCCGGCGGCGAAAGCGGCATTACGTATGTCGCGGTAGCACAGGGCGAGCTGATCGGCATGACGGTGCTGCAGCGCGGCGAGCTGCCGAAACTGCGGCATTGGGCCAATATCTTCGGCGTCTATGTGCAGCCGGCCTGGCGCGGCACGGGCATCGCCGACGCGCTGATCGAGGCGTGCGCCGCCTACGCTAGCGCGCTTGGGCTGCGCCTGCTCAAGCTCGGCGTCGTGACGACCAACGTCAGCGCGATTCGGCTGTACCAGCGCTGCGGCTTTCGGGTCTATGGCGTCGAACCCGAGGCGATCGAGCACGAGGGAGTCTACTACGATGAACTGTTGATGGCCAGGCGGATGTGATCGATATAAAGGAGGTTGAATCATGGCCGAGACGACCTGGGATGCGGTACAGAGAGAGTTCTGGCAGCTATATCAGAGCGGCGCCTACGCAGAGGCGCTCGATCTGGTTACACGGCACGAGACCTTATTCCCGCGCCGCGGCCGCTTCTATAACTGGAAGATGTGCATGGCCGCGCGGGTGAACGATATTCCGCTCGCGCTTCAGACGCTTCAGGAGGCGGTCGACGCTGGACTCTGGTTCAGCCATGCGTCGTTGCGAGAAGATGAGGATCTCGATTCACTGCAGGGGCTGCCGGAGTTCGAGCGGCTGGCGGCTATTTGCGAGGAGCGGTACGCGGCTGCAGTGGCGCAGGCTACGCCTCAACTGCTGATAGCTGAGCCTGAACATGCTTCCCCGCCATACCCGCTGCTGGTGGCGCTGCACGGCAACAACAGCAATAGCGAAACATCGGTCGACTCGTGGAGATCGGCTGCCAATCGCGGTTGGCTCCTGACACTACCGCAATCATCTCAGCTTGGAGATTTCGATGGCTATGTCTGGAACGACCGCGAGCGGGCGACCGCCGAAGTTCGCCAGCACGACGCCACGACCCGGCGGGAATATGCTATCGATCCAGCGCGGGTGGTTATCGGTGGCTTCTCCATGGGCGGTGGTCTGGCCGTCTGGCTGGCAGTCAGCGGCGCGATCGAGGCGCGCGGATTCATCGCCGTCGGGCCATATCTGGAAGACGTCGGCCTGCTGCGGCCACTGCTGAAGGCGCGGCCGGATCGTAAGCTGCGCGGATATATCGTGGTGGGCGACCAGGACGACCCGTGCTACCGGATCTCGCAGGAGATCGCGGCACTGCTGCAAGCACACGACATCGCCTGCGAGCTCGAAGTATACCCCAACCTCGGCCACGTCTTTCCGCCATCGTTCGAGGAGAGCCTGGCGAAAGGGTTGGATTTTATTTTGCGAAACAACGTTCAAAAATAGGAGCTACACCATGCCCAATCGCAAACTTCCGATCGCCATCCTCGGCGCGACGGGCGCCGTAGGCCAGCGCATGATCCAGCTGCTGGCCGGCCACCCCTGGTTCGAGATCGCCGCGCTGACCGGCTCGGATCGCACGGTCGGCCAACCGTATGGCGAGCTGGTGCGCTGGGTGCTCGACGACGCGCCGCCGGCCGAGATCGCGAAGATGATTGTGCAGCCGAGCGAGCAGGTCGCCGACGTGGCGCTCGCGCTCTCGGCGTTGCCGACCGATGCGGCCAAGGAGATCGAGCCGCTGTGGGCCGCGCGCGTGGCGGTCTGCTCGAACGCTTCGACCTACCGCATGGCCGAAGACGTGCCGCTGATCATCCCCGAGGTGAACCCCGATCACCTGGCGATGATCGAGCGCCAGCGGGCCGAGCGCGGCTGGCAGGGCTGCCTGGTAACCAACCCGAACTGCGCGGCGATCGGAATTGTGATGGCGCTCAAACCACTGCACGACGCTTTCGGGATCACAACGGTGCATGCCGCCACACTTCAGGCGGTGTCGGGCGCGGGTTACCCAGGCGTGGCCTCGCTCGACATCCTCGACAATGTCATCCCAAATATCGCCAATGGCGGCGAGGAGGCCAAGATCGAGACCGAGCCGCTCAAGCTGCTCGGCCGGGTGGTCGATGGCCGGGTGGCCCAGGAACGGATCGGCATCAGCGCGCAGGTCACACGCGTGCCGGTGATCGACGGGCATATCGCGCTGCTCTCGATCGGCTGCGCGCGCAAGCCTTCGGCCGAGGAGGCCATTGCGGTGTTGGAAGGCTTCCAGGCGCCGCCGGATGTGCGCGAGCTGCCCAGCGCGCCGGCACAGCCGGTGGTGGTGCGCCGCGAGGCCGACCGGCCACAGCCGCGCCGCGACCGCGACGCCGGCAAGGGTATGAGCGCGGTGGTCGGGCGGGTGCGGCCGTGCAATCTGCTCGATCTGCGCCTGGTGGTGCTGGCGCACAACACCATCCGCGGCGCTGCCGGCGGGGCGCTGCTGAATGCCGAGCTTCTCGTCGCCACAGGAATTGTAGTCTGAACATCCACCAAGACACACGAAGGACACGAAGATAAGATGTAGATGCTATCTTTTCGTGTTTCTTCGTGTGACTTCGTGGATTAAAAAAGGAGTCTAAGTCGATGGATACAATCGTGTTCACCCGCGGCGTGCCGCCGAGTGAGGCATTCCCAGCCGACGAGTTGGCGCAGTGCTTCGACGCGGCGCTGCGCGGCGACAGCGCCGTGGTGCTGCAGTATGGCCAGCAGCCCGGCTACCCGGCGCTGCGCCGCGTGCTGGCAAAGGAGTATGGCGTTTCCGAGAAGGAGCTGTTGATCGGCAACGGCTCGCTGCAACTGCAAGATCTCGTCGCGGCCTACTTGATCAAGCCCGGCGCCACAGTGCTCACCGAGCAGCCCAGCTACGACCGCGCGATTACCACCTTCCGGCGCCGCGGCGCCAAGACGATTGGCATCGCGCTGGAAGACGACGGTATCTCGATTGAGCGACTTGAGGCCGAGGTCAAGCGCCAGATTCCAGCGTTCCTTTACCTAGTGCCCGACTTCCAGAATCCGGCCGGCGCGACGCTCTCGCTGGCCAAGCGCCGCGTGGTGGCCGAATTGGCGGTGCGCTACGGCTTCTGGGTGATCGAGGATGTGCCATATCGCAAGCTGCGCTACCAGGGCGAGGATGTGCCGCTGCTGCGCTCAATCGACCCGCAGCGCTTGATTACCATGAGCTCGTTCAGCAAGCTGCTGAGCCCGGGCATCCGCGTGGGCTATATGGTCGCGCCAGCCGACCTGATCGCGGCGGTGACCAAGCAGGGCGAGGACACCTACCTTTCGCCGGTGCTGCCGACGCAGGCCGCCGTGGCCGAGTATATCAAACGTGGCTGGCTTGAGCCAAATATCGAGCGCCTCAAAGCGCTGTACCGCCCGCGTTGGGAGACCATGGTCGATGCGACCAGACGATACTTGAGCGGCGCACAGATCTTCGCACCCGACGGCGGCTTCTTCGTCAGTGTGCTGCTGCCCGAGGAGGCCAACGCCAGCGGCCTGGTGGAGCGCGCGAAAGACATAGGCCTCATCTTGACGCCCGGCCAGCCGTTCTTCGCCGACCCCGATCAAGGCGCGGCCCCCGACGGCGAGCGCTTCGTGCGGCTGCCATTCTGCGCCGTCACCCCTGCACAGATCGAAGAAGGCGTGCGCCGGCTAGCGAGTTTGATTTAATAAACCGCCGGGTACCCTCTGGGTGTCGCCAAGAATGCCAAGTTCTTCAAGTGTTTCGAGTTCTGAGCGCTCTTCAACGACACCCAGAGTGACGCTAATCGACGCGAATAGATGATGAAATATTCGCCTGTATTTGCGCAATTCGTGGATACTTAACCGATTTCTAGATGGCGGAGATGGCGGATCGCGCCTTGACATCCCTTTCGCAGAGTGCTACCCTGTACGCGCCGCGAAGCGCTATCGACATAGCCGGTCAGGAGGAAAGCTTTGCGAATCGTCTCATTATTACCAAGCGCAACTGAAATCGTTTATGCGCTCAACCTTGGCGACGCGCTGGTTGGCGTAACGCATGAGTGCGATTACCCAGCCGCCGCGCGCACAAAGGCGATCGTAACGCGTAGCCTCCTCGATCATACTCACGCCAATTCAGCCGAGATCGACCAGGCGGTGCGCCAGCAGCTTCAGGATGGGCTGAGCCTGTATAGTCTCGACCATAGCCTGCTTAGTCAGCTGGCGCCGGATGTGATTCTGACCCAGGCGCTCTGCGAAGTGTGCGCCGTGTCATATCGCGAAGTCGAGCGCGCGGTGCACGACGTTAGCGCTGAGTACCAGCAACTGGCGCCTAAAGTGCTTTCGCTTGAGCCGAATGGCCTCGACGACATATTGGCGACGATCGCCGCCGTGGGCACAGCGACTGGGGCCAGCGCCCGAGCCACCGCACTGCTGAGCGAACTGCGCGCACGTATCGAGCGCGTGCGAGCGAAGGCCGCCGGAGTGGCGCGGCGACCGCGGGTCGCCTGCATCGAGTGGATCGATCCAATCTTCGGGCCCGGGCACTGGCTGCCCGAGCTGGTCGAGATCGCCGGCGGCCGGCCTGGGCTGGGCGCCGCGCATACCGACTCACGACGGGTGGCTTGGGGCGACATGATCGCCTTCGCGCCCGAAGTTATTATTGTGACGCCATGTGGATTCGATCTTCAGCGCACGATTGACGAGGCGCTGCGGGTGTTACCAAGCCGCACCGGCTGGCATGCGCTGCCAGCCGTCCGGCAAGGGCGGGTCTATGCCGTCGACGGTAACGCGTATTTCAGCCGGCCAGGCCCGCGTGTGGTCGACAGCCTAGAGCTGCTTGCCGAGCTGATTCACCCTGAACTCTTTGCCGGCTGGGGCCCGCACGGCGCGTGGCAGGCGCTGGTAACGGCGCCATCGCACAGAGCTGAACTGGCGCCCTCGTCGTAGCATCGGCATACCCGTGCCGAGCGCGCGGGCGGTAGCGAAAGGATCCATTTCCCGCAGCCAGATCGTGCGGGTATGTGACAGGCGGGACCCTGAGGAGTACTTGGCAATGACACAATCGGAACCGACCATCTCCAGCATCTTGGTGGAGTTGGCCGATCAATATGATGGCATAGTGGCCGAGCGTGAGGTGTTCGATCGTGTGCTGGAGCGCCGGCCCAGTCAAGCGAAAGATCCCTACGCTAGTATCCGGAATATTCTGCGCTATGAGTCGCTCGAGTCCGGTTGGGTGCGACTTGGCAGCGGCAAACTGATTCCGCGCCGGATAGCGCTGCAAGGGCTGCGCTTCCGTGTGATCCCCAGCGATGATGAGTTCGCCGGCAATCTCCTGGCGCGCTCGTGGCTCATGCCGTTTGTGTCGCTGCGCATCCAAAAGCTGCAGCTGCAAGATGCGACCGGCCGGCCGATCTCCACCAAAAACACGAGCCTACCGGATACTGGCAATCGCTTCATCTTCTTCTCCAGCGAAGCCCTATCGCTCGACCGATGGTTCAAGCAGACCAGGTTTGAGCCAGGCGACAGCATCATCGTGACTATTCTGCAGGCTGATCCACTGACCTTGCGATTGGAGCGCGAGCCGGTAGCCGAGTTCCGCAACGCCGACGTGATCGCCCAAGAGCAGGAGTTGGTCGACGAGATCGCGGCCCAGGTTGCGCGGAATCGCTCAAATATGCATTTTTCTGAGGATATTGTGCTGCCGATCTATGCGCGCTCGGCCTGGCGCACCGGGTATCCCGGCCGGCCCTGGCAGCGGCTGGTCGAGGCCGATCGGCGGCTGCGCCTGCTGGACGGGCTGTACATCTCCGACCGCAGTTTCCGCCGGCCGCTCGATCTGATACTCGGCGATAAGCAGCAGGAACAGGATTGGGAAGAGGAAGATCGTGAGCTGCTCGCCGAGATTACGAGCTTCCAGACCACACTGCTCGCCAGCCGGCGCGAGGCCGCCGAGCGCGGCCTGTGGAACGGCATCGCACCGCGCGCATCGACTGGGCAGGTGATCTACGATATGCGCGAAGGCACCTCGCAGGTGATCTACCCAGGCGTTGTCGACGCATTGGTGGACCATAGCGACGAAATCGAGCAGCGAGTCGAGCGCGGCGATTTTGCCGACGAGGAGTGGGATGACGATATCGAGGCCGATGAGTTCGCGGATCTCGAGCTTGATCCCGATTTCGAGAGCGACGACGAGCTGTTGGGCATCGAAGATATCGAGGACATGCAGGCGTTTATGGAGCAGAACCCGGCGCTGGTCGAGGCGACGCAGAAGCTGATGTCGTCGCTCAGCCCGACCGAGATCGAGAAGCTGCACGCCGCCGAGACGCCCGATCAAGTGCAGATCATTTTGACAAATCATCTCAACGCACTGCTCGGAAGTAACCCAACGTTATTTGCCGAATTGACACCTGAGCTGCCGGCCGCAACCAATGGTAATGGCGACGGCGACAGTAATGGGAACGGCCATGGCATCGACCACGACGACCTGCTGGGAATCGAAGATGACTGGGATGAGCAGCCCGATCCGGCTGCCGATTGGCTGGAAGATATCGACGACGAGACCGATGAAGAGGCCGTCGACCAGGTGATCGAGCGCAGCAATGATCTGATGGAGCGCTTCTATCAGTCGCTGGTGGCCCAGGGCAAGAGCGAGGCAACCGCCGCGAGCCGCACCGGCGATCTGTGGGTGTATGCCGACTTTCTATCGAGCTACTACAACTGCGGGCTCGAAGATGGCGATTACGCAACCCTCGACGAGTGCCTGTTCTTCTACTACCCGCGCAAAGTGCTGAATAACTCGGCGCGCTCGGCTCGCGAGATGTGCACCTCGTTCAAGCAATTCTATGCCTTCCTACGCGCCGAAGGGGTCATCTCCGACGATGCGTTCGCGCAGGCGATCTGGCGCCGGCGCGACCAGGCCGCCCGCGTGATCGAGCTGTACGACCGCATCGACAGCGAGTCGCCGCAGTTCGAGCGGCTGTTCGCGTACCTGTTTGCACCATACACTGCGTGAGGAGTGAAGAATTTTGACCCTTCGCTCCGCTCAAGGGCATGGTTTTGAGTTAGATGGAACGTAGACGGCGATTTGAGTAGCAAGACAAACAATATTGCGTATTGCGTATTGCGTATCGGTGATGCGCTTACACAATACGCAATACGCAACACGATCACCATTGGCGAGTTTATTTTTCGAAAGAGTACCTATCGTGCGGATGCTGTTAGGCTTCTTGCTCATTTTTTCGATCGTCGGCGCCCTGCTGCTGGGTGTTGGCACCGGCATTGGATTCCTTTTGCATTGGCTGATCCCGGCCGTCGATCTTGGCATTGGAATCCTGATCGGCGTCATCACAATTGCTTTTACAGCACAGCTTTTCGCTCGGATCGTATCAATGCCACTCGACGAGGTCGATTCTTCGCCACTGGACGATGCGGTGACCCTTTCACGCCGCGTCACATACCTGATCGATCCAGAGCCGCAGCCGCGCCGCCGTAGGCGAAAACAGACCCAACCCTAGTGCATAATCAAGCAGCCTTTGGACCTCCAACAATACGTCGATCGCGTTGATGTGCGTTAGGCATAATCTGCAATCTGCAATCTGCAATTGCGCTAGGGAGCAGTTATGAAAGCCGCCGTCGGTATCTCCGAAATCGTGCTCTGGACCGCCGATCAGCAGCGGTCGCTGCAGTTCTATCGCGATCTGCTGGGGCTCGAAGTGATCTCGCCGCCGCAGCTGCCGAATGTGTTCCTCAAGGTTGGCGAGGGCCACGCCGGCATCCCGCAGATGATCGTGCTGGTACCGAAATCGGCCGAGATCATGGCCCGGCCGCCGGGCTACCAACTGCACCACATGGCGCTGGAACTGCCCGAGCAGGATTTCGACGCGCAGCACAATGCGTTGGTCGCGGCTGGCTACGCGCCGCGCGGCGGCAAGCACCCCGTGCTCGCCAGCCGTACGATGTATGTCGACGACCCCGACGGCAACGAGGTCGAGTTTATCTGCCGCGCCCCGGCCGGCTAACCTCATTCGTTTCAAGTAGCCACCAAGACGTAAAGACTCGAAGCTTTTCTTGACATCTTGATATCCTTTTCTGTTGCTCGCGATCATCTTGGAACGGGCTTTGCAAGCCCTAAAGCCGCAGAGAAACGCGCCTTATCCGCTGCCGCCCGTCGGCGCGGTTTGCGGCAACTTCCGATCTATTACTGGCGATCCCGATTTGCTCGTGCTCCATCCATTTCGTGGGATTCCTATTCTCGACCCCAATGCGCTGCTGCTTATGCTAGCGTAACCGACGTGCGAACTGGGGGAAAATTCGGCCTTCGAATGTTGTTAGCAGTACCGACACATAGCGTCCTGGCCAGCGAAAGGAAGTATATGCTCGCGCTCCTGAGTAGCATCTTCGTCGGATTTGTCGCCCTCGAACACCTGTATATACTGTATTTAGAAATGTTCGCGTGGACCACGTCGCGCGTCCAACGCCTGTTTGGGACGACACCGGAGATTGCCCGCGATTCGAAGGTCCTGGCCGCGAACCAAGGCCTCTATAACGGTTTCTTAGCCGCCGGACTCGTCTGGGGTCTTGTGCATCCCTCGACCGCCACCGGGACACAGATTTGCCTCTTTTTTCTCGGGTGCGTGATTATCGCCGGGGTCTACGGTGGCCTTACGGCCAAGCGATCGATTCTGTGGGTCCAAGGTGGGCCAGCGCTGATCGCATTGCTCATGGTGCTTGTTCGGTAGCGCGCGTCGATCTCAACTTCACTGCTCAGAGCGAAACATCGAGGGCTACGTCGAGGTCATTTTTTGGCGCCGTGCAGGCCCTGAACTAAAGTTCGGGCTAATAACCGAAGTCAACTAAAGCTGACTGGAATGCGTTAGTCGGCCAAAGGCCGACTTTGGCTCTGAGCCTGAACTTCAGTTCAAGGCGGGCCTTGATGTAGCCCAGGTAAAAATACGCAGCTGTTGCGTCTCACAACAATTGGTGCGATTATATGTGATTTTGACCCGTTCCGATGCGGTGTGCCTTGGCAGCGGCTAACGCGCCCACCTCTGGCCCGTACAAAATCATTCATGGTACAATGACGCAGCGAATGAACCCGCGCGGATGCGCTCGGCTCCCGACCCGTTCAACGGAGGAAGCTATGGAATTAACCATCGACTATCAACAAGAAGCTGATGGGCGGTGGATTGCCGAAGTGTTGGAGTTACCGGGGGTGTTGAGCTATGGCCTAACTCGTGATGCAGCAATTGCGCATGTGCAAGCGCTGGCATTGCGCGTCTTAGCAGACCGGCTGGAGCACGACGAAGCCGCGCCAACCTGGACGCCGATAGCGTTCGCGGCGGCCGCATGAGCGAGACGAAAATCACGAAGATCGAAACCCTGTGCCTCTCGCGCATGCACGAGCCGGAGCGCCAGTGGTTCACCCATCGCTACCGCGTGGTCAAGGCCGATTGCGCGATTGTCGTCGTCAGCACCGACGCGGGCGTGACCGGAATTGGCGAGGCGTGCGCCTACGGCGTGCCCAGCCATATCCGCGAGTGGGTCGCCTGGCTGGCGCCAGGGCTGATCGGCCGCGACCCGTGCGATCCGGCGCTGGCCCCGCATCCGAACGGCCGCACCCGCGCCTTCGACTGTGCAGTCGGCGGGATAGACTGCGCGCTGTGGGATCTGCGCGCCAAGCTGGCCGACAGGCGCGTCTGCGATCTGTTGGCCGACCGCGCGCCTGACCAGGTGCGGCTGTATGCCTCGGGCGGCTGCCGCTACGACTGGCGCGCCCATCCGGAGCAACTGATCGACGAGGTGCAGGAGTATATCGCCGCTGGCTTCAGCGCCTGCAAGGTGCGAATCGGCACCGACTGGGACTGGGACGGCGTGACGGTCGATCGCTTCCTGGGGCTCATGCGTGATCTGGCGCAAACCGTGGCCGGGCGGATTGAGCTGATGGTCGACGGCAATCAGCGCCTCACGTTCGATCAGGCGCTCGCGATCGCGCAGGAACTTGATCGACTCGGCTTCGTCTGGTTCGAGGAGCCGATACCACAAGAGGATATCGACGGCTACGCCAGGCTCAACGCCGCGGTGGGCATGCCAATCACCGGCGGCGAGCGATTCACCACACTTGAGCAGTTCCGACCGTACCTGGAGCGCCACGCCTACGATATCATCCAGCCGGATGTCGGCTGGGGCGGCATCAGCGAGATCATGCGGATCGCCGAGGCCGCCGCGCGCTATGGTGTCGAGTTTTGTCCGCATGGCTGGCACAACGGCCTGATGGTACTGGCGAACGCCCATGCGCTGGCCGCCCAGTCCCACCCGCGCGTGCTGGAGCTATGTATGCACCAGGGGCCGCTCCAGTGGGAAATACTCGCCGATCCGCCCGCCATTCAGGATGGCTGGTTGGCGCTGCCCGACCGGCCTGGGCTGGGCGCCGCGCTGGCGGAAGGGCTGGTGGAGCGCTTCCCATATATCGAGGGGCATTACGCCATCGAGATAGAGCGCGATATAGTGCGTAGTGCGTAGTCTGTCGCAGACGTTAACGATTACGCACTACGCACTATGATGGCTAGGATGGTTTAACGAGGGCGAGCCCCTTACGGCCTTCACATCCCCCACCTGTTTCGCCAACCTCAGCAGGTGAGCGGCGCGCAACGCTCACGCGACCTTCATCTAGTTCTAAGCTAGCTCTCGGCTTTCTCTTCGCATTTTCTCAGCTTTCGGCATTATCCTCATACTAGCAAAAACAGATATACTTTGGCATTCGCAAAACGCGGATTTTTCTTCTTCCTATCGAACATTTTATGTTCTGCGAACGAAAAACGGTCGATAGGAGAGATTTTTAATCCATGGATCTATGAGGAGGTTTCGTGTAATGCGCATAACCCTTCCGTTTCCACGTACGCGCGGTCGATCGGATGTAAAGCAGCCAACCCAGCGAGAGCAGCGCTGGCTGCTGCTGCCGCTGCTGCTCTTGCTGATCGCGGGCCTGGTCTTCTGGTGGCTGCCATCCCGGCTCGCGCCGGCGACGACCACGACCACTGCCGCGGTGAGCCAGGGCGCCCTCACGCTGAGTGTGAGCGGCAGCGGATCGGTCGCGGCCGCGCGCACCGTCGATCTGCCCTTTCAGCAATCCGGCACCGTCACCGCCGTGAATGTGAAGGTCGGCGACCAGGTGAAAGCCGGACAGACCCTCGCGACAATCGATCCCGGCGATCTCAAGCTGCAGCTCCAGCAGGCCCAGGCCAACCTCAAAGCCGCCGAAGCCAAGCTGGCCGCGACCAAGACCGGCACCACCACGCCGCAGGATCTCGCCAGCGCCCAGGCCGCCCTGGACAGCGCCAAAGCCCAGTTGCAACAAACCAAGACCGGTACGGCCACCCCGGCCGACATCCAGAGCGCCCAGGCTCAGCTCGACGCGGCCAAGGCCAAGCTCGCGGCCCTGACCAATCCGGCCCCGGCCGATCGCGGCACCGCGCAGAGTAAGGTCGACCAGGCTCAGACAGCGCTCCAGAGCACCCACACCAGCGCCTCGCAGACTAAGACCAACGCACAGCTGGCGCTTGAGGACGCGGTGAATGCGCTGACACAGGCCCAATCGAAGTACGCCACCGCCCAGCACAACTGGCAGCATGTGCAGGACAGCGGCACCGATCCGACCAACCCGAGCACGACCAACGCCGCCGGGCAGAAAGTTCCAAATAAGCTCAATTCGGCCCAGCGCCAGCAGTACTACGATGCGTTCGTGCAGGCGCAGACCGCATTGGACAGCGCCCAGAACGCCGTTACGCAGGCGCAGGTAGCCTACGACGCCGCGCGCCAGAAAGAAGTGACCGACGTGGCGCAGGCCGAGGCGTCGGTGCAGGATGCCCAGAGCTCTCTCGACGTACTCACAAACCCAAGTGCGACCGATCTGACTCAGGCGCAGGCGAGCGTGGTGCAGGCCCAAGCGGCGCTGACCAAATTGAAGCAGGGCGGCACGGCTACGGATATTACCAAGGCGCAGGCCGGGGTAACCCAGGCGCAGGCCAACCTCGACAAGCTGAGGGCGCCGCCGACCGACGTGGATGTGACGGCGGCCGAGGCCAGCGTGCTGCAGGCGCAGGCGGCGGTCGATACCGCCCAGCGCAACCTCGACCAGGCCACGCTAACGGCGCCGTTCGACGGCGTGGTGGCCGCGGTGACGGTGCAGCCGGGCACGAGCACAGGCGGCGGTTCCAGCTCCAGCTCCAGCTCCAGTTCCAGCACGACGAGTTCGAGCGGCGGTTCGGCGGCGATCACGCTGGTGGATCGCTCGAAACTGCATATAGATGTCAATCTAAGCGAAACCGACGCAGCGCGCGTGCAGGTCGGGCAACCGGTGACGCTGACCTTCGACGCCCTACCGAATGTCACGCTGAAAGGAACTGTGGCGACGATATCGCCGGCCGCGACTGTCTCGCAAAACGTCGTGACGTATCCAGTGCAGGTGGAATTCGACCCCGGCACGACCCCAGTGAAAGTTGGGATGAGCGCGAGCACGGATATACAGATTCAGCAGATCAATAATGCCATCCTGGTGCCAAGCCGCGCGGTGCAGACATCCGGCAATATCAAGACCGTGACGGTGCTGCAAGGCGCCCAACAAGTGCCGGTAACGGTCCAGGTGGAAACCGGCGCAACCAGCAATGGCCAGACTGAGGTTACAAGCTGCGTCGACACCGGCGCTCAATGTTTGCGTCCCGGCGATGTGCTCTCGATACCGAGCACAACCACCAGCACATCGGCGCAAGGAACGAACAGAGGCGGCTTCGGCGGCGGCGGCATTCGCGTGCCCTTCGGCGGCGGGCGAGGCGACTAGGAGACATGCGATGGACGCAATGATCCGTGTGCGCGACCTGCGCAAAACCTACCGCATGGGCGAGATCGATGTTCCGGCACTGCGCGGCGTCAGCTTCAGCATTCAGCAGGGTGAGTTCGTGGCGATTATGGGCCCATCGGGATCGGGCAAATCGACACTTATGAATCTGCTTGGATGCCTCGACACGCCCAGCGACGGCCAGTATATCCTCGACGGCCTGCCGGTCGAACTGCTCGACCGCAACCTGCTCGCGGCGGTGCGCAATCGCAAGATTGGTTTTGTGTTCCAACAATTCAACCTGCTGGCGCGGCAAACCGCGCTCGAAAACGTCGCGCTGCCATTGGTCTATCTTGGTGGGGTGCCCACCGAGGAGCGCCTATCGCGCGCAAAGCAGGTGCTCGAACAAGTTGGGCTCGGCGACCGGCTCGACCACCGGCCGCAAGAGCTCTCGGGCGGGCAGCAGCAGCGCGTGGCAATCGCCCGCGCGCTGATTACCAAGCCCGCGCTGCTGCTGGCCGACGAGCCAACTGGCAACCTCGACTCGCGCTCGAGCGCCGAGATCTTGGCGCTGTTCGAGGAACTGAATCAACAAGGCATTACGATCGTACTGGTAACGCACGACGCAAATATTGCCGCGCACGCCGCCCGCATACTGTCGGTTCACGACGGCCTGCTCGACGGCGACGTGCTCGCGCGCCAGCGATCGCCGAACGGCAGCGGCGCGCCGCTGCCGCTACGGCCGCTGAACGGCGCCGCAACCGATCACCACGCACCGCCCAGGCAGCGCTTCTCGATCGCTCGCCGGCCGCCGTTTGCATCAAAGCGGAGGAATCCATGAGCAGCTTTACACCAACCGCAGCGGATGAGCCACGCGCCGCCGACACCGCGCCAACCGGCACTGCGGGCGCGCTGATCGCCGACGAACTGGCGCCGCAAATCGCCGAGCTGCAAGCCGGCGGAATAAGCCTCACCGAGACGCTGGAGATCGCGCTGGGCAGCCTGACCGCTAATAAGCTGCGCACCTTGCTGACAGCCTTGGGCGTGATCATTGGCGTAGCCGCCGTGGTCGCGCTGCTGGCGATCGGGCGCGGCTCGCAGGATTCGATCACCGCTGCAATCACCGCCAATGGCGCGAACCTGCTCACCGTCCGGCCTGGAGCAAGCAATGCCGGTGGCGTTGGCGGCCAGGTCGGCAGCGCTCAAACGCTGACCACCGAGGACGCAGCGGCGCTGGCCGACCCGCAGAATGTGCCGGACGCCAGCCTGGTTTCGCCGGAGTATAACGGTTTCGGGCAGATTGTGGCCGGCAGCCAAAACGAAAACGCTCGCATTACCGGCGCGACGCCATCCTACCTGCAGATCCATAACAACACCATGGCGGAAGGCGATTTCATCACCGATGATCAGGTCAACAGCGACTCGAGCGTCGCCGTGCTAGGCGCGAATATCGCCGCGGCGTTATTTCCCGACGGCGGCGCGGTTGGCCAATCGATCCGCGTCAACCGCCAGGGTTTCAAGATCATCGGCGTGCTGGCCTCGCAGGGCGGCGGCGGGTTCGGCTCGATCGACGACGGCATCCTCGTGCCGCTCAGCACCGCACAGCACCGGCTATTCGGCGGGCGGGCGATCCAGGGCGGCGCCGCGCTACTCACCAACATCTCCATGCAGGCCCGCGATCAGAATAGCGTCTCGCAGGCGCTGGACGAGATCAATCAGACGCTGCGCGACCGCCACGATCTGCCGGCCAGCGGCGAGGCCGACGACTTCAGCGTGATCAATCAGCAGGACATCCTCAACAGCGTGATTCAGACGACGCAGACGCTGACGCTGTTCCTGGGGGCGATCGCGGCGATCTCGCTGCTGGTGGGCGGGATCGGCATCATGAATATCATGCTGGTCTCGGTGCGCGAGCGCACCCGCGAAATCGGGCTGCGCAAGGCGATCGGCGCACGCGAGGGCGACATCATGACGCAGTTCTTGATCGAAGCATTGACGATCAGTTTGCTCGGTGGGTTGATCGGGCTGGTGTTGGGCGTGCTGATCGCCCTGGCAGTGAATCTAAGTGGGCAGATCAAAGCGGCGCCCAGCTTCGGCGCGGCGGCGCTCGCCGTGGGTTTTGCGATGGCCGTCGGATTGTTCTTCGGTATCGCGCCGGCCCGCAGCGCCGCGCGGCTCGACCCGATCGATGCGCTTCGCTATGAGTAATCGTCAGTCGTCAGTTGTCAGTTGTTGGGACTGACAATTGACGACCGACAATTGACAACTGACAACTAGGGAGATACTTATCATGCGAATGGAACGAATTATCTGGATTGTAGCGCTGCTGGTGGTGGGCGGCGTCGGCTTCTATAGCGGCCAGCTGATCGGCGGCCGGCTGGCCGCTCAAAATCGGGCGCTGGCCGCCCAGCAGTTCTTTAATCAGCGCGGTGGCGCCGGACAAGGTGGTCAGGGTGGCCAGGGCGGTCAGGGCGGCCAGGGCGGTGCATTCCGCAGCAACGGCGGCGGCGGAGCGGCAGGCACAGTCAGCGAAGTATCAGGCAACACCATCACCATCACCACGCGCAATGGCCAAACAATGAAAGTGCAGCTGGCCGCCGATGGCACGGTGCGCAAGCAGGTCGACGGGCAGTTGAGCGATATCAAACAGGGCGATCAGATTGTTGCGATTGGCGCGCAGAATGGCGATACCTTCGAGGCCAACAGTATTCAGATCGGTGGGTTCGGCGGCGGCAGGCAACAGCAGAACCCGACGGCGGCTCCGTAGTGCAATTGCAGATTGCAGACGCTTGCCGCGGGTGGTTGGCAGCGATATAATAGGCGTTTAGACCTGGTTCTTACGAATCTTACAGCTTTGGATGGATTCATGTTGCTCGTATCGCACATTTTTTCCTTCTACGAACGAAAAAATGTGCGATACGAGAGATTTTTATCCGTGGTGGCCTCATGGAAGGTAGACTATGACGACTATATTGGTCGCAGACGACGAGCGCAAAATAACCGACATGCTGCGCCGGACGCTGGCATATGAAGGCTACCATGTGATCACGGCGGCGAACGGGCGCGAAGCGCTCGCACAGGCCTGGTCGCAGCGCCCCGACATCATCGTGCTGGATTGGATGATGCCGGACCTGGATGGGATTGAAGTCGCGCGGCGAATCCGCGAGAACGGCCCCACGCCAATTTTGATGCTGACCGCGCGCGACACAATCGACGATCGGGTCGAGGGCCTCGACAGCGGCGCGGACGATTACCTCGTTAAGCCATTCGCCCCAGAAGAGCTTTTGGCGCGCCTGCGCGCCTTATTGCGACGCAGCGAGACGACCCGTGGCGACAAGCCGCTGTCCTATAGCGACCTGCTGCTCGACCCGCTGACCCGCGATGTGCGGCGCGGCGAGCGGTCGTTCACGCTCAGCCCGAAAGAGTTCGATCTGCTCAGCTACTTCCTACGCTTCCCCCGCCAGGTGCTGACCCGCGAGCGACTCTTGCAGGATGTATGGGGCTACGATTTCAGCGGCGACGGTAATGTGCTAGAAGTCTATGTCGGCTATCTGCGAACCAAAACTGAGGTAGATGGCGAGCCGCGGCTGATCCACACAGTACGTGGGGTTGGCTATGTACTGCGCGAGCAGTAGTGGGTCACTTGTCGTGGATATCGCCAGTGTCCACCAGAGTAAAACGTAATACGTAAAACGTAAAGGTGTAGCGAGCACGGCCTTACGCTTTACATTTTCGTTTTACACCTAATGGTGATACGTAAGGTACATGACTCACTCGTTCACCGGAGATCGGTTATGTCGATGCGTTTCCGATTAACCCTGCTGTACAGCATGATTCTTGTGCTGACGCTGATCGCGTTTGGCACAGCGCTATATGCGTCGCAAGCGGCAGCCGCTCGCGCGCGCAGCCAGGCGCTGTTAGTAAATGCGGCGCAAAACATACGCGACATCCGGCGCCTGCCAGCGCCGCCGAACAACGAGCCGGCGCGCCGATTCGCCCGACCAGAAATATATGCTCAGACGCGCGACGCCGCTGGAACAGTTGTCAATCGCTCGTCGAATCTGGAAGGAATGACCCTGCCACTCAGCGACGAAGGATTGCGGACACTGCAGGCTGGCGGGTCCTGGTTTGAGACCACCCAGCTGGCCAACGTTCACTTAATGGTCTACAGCGCTCCGAGCCAGGTCGGCGGTGGTGTGACCGGCGTTATTCAGGTGGCGCGCTCGCTCGCCGAGCAGGATCAGGCGCTGCAGGAACTGCAACGCATTTTACTGATTGCGGGCGCAATCGCGACGCTGGTTGCGTTTGGGTTGGGCTGGGTGTTCGCCGGTACCGCGCTCCGCCCGATCGGCCGCCTGACCGACACGGCCCGGATCATCGGCACAGAGCGCGATTTTGGCCGCCGGGTCGAGTACACCGGGCCACCCGACGAAATTGGCCAGCTCGCCGCAACGTTCAACACCATGCTGACGGAACTGCAGTCGGCATATCGTCAGACCGAGCAGGCGCTCCAGACGCAGCGCCGCTTCGTCGCCGACGCCTCGCACGAACTGCGCACGCCGCTAACGATCATCCGCGGCAACCTGGGGCTCCTACAACGCCAGCCACCAATCAGCGAGATCGATCGGCACGACGTGCTGACCGACACTGTCGAGGAAAGCGAGCGGCTGATCCGGCTCGTCCATAATCTGCTGATGCTCGCGCGATCCGATGCGGGGCGCGTGCTGCGCCATGAATTGGTGCAGATCGGACCGTTGATCGATGAGCTGTGCCGCCAGACGCGCGCGATCGAGCCGGATCGAACGCTGAGCTGCGACGTTATGCCGGCCGCCGTCGTTGGTGATCGCGATGCACTGAAGCAGGTGCTCGTGATCCTGCTCGACAACGCGCGCAAGTTCACGCCGCCGCAGGGCCGCATCAACATTTCGTCAGCGGTTATGGGTAACGTCGTTACGCTGCAGGTTCGCGACACCGGCTGCGGAATCGACCCGGCCGCGCTGCCGCATATTTTCGAGCGATTCTATCGCGGCGACAGCGCGCGGACCGGCGGCGGCGCGGGCTTGGGCCTGGCGATCGCGGCTGCGCTGGTCGAGGCGATGAATGGGCGAATCACGGTCGCGAGTCGTGTTGGCCAGGGCAGTAGCTTTACCGTCAGCTTACCACAAGCTCCAACGATCGCCGCGCTGCCAAAGACCGCGAACGGCCCTGAGCGCGAACTCGAACACGGCGTCATACGAGCATAGGAGATATTTGGAAGAGCGGAGATGTAAAGCGTAAAACGTAATGCGTAAGGTTTGTCATTACGCATTACGTTTTACGCTTTACGCATTATGACCGGTCACGCTTTGAGATACTTATCGAACCAGTTCAAGGTCTCTTTCCATGCGGCCACGGCCGCGTCCTGATTATAGTTCTGGCCGGTATCGTTGTTGAAGGCGTGACCAGCGCCGTCGTAGACTCGCTTCTCGAACGTCTTCCCGCTATCCTTCATCGCCTGCTCGAGCGCTGGGACGGTGCCGTTGACGCGCGCATCGTTCGCGCCATACTGCCCCAGGATGGCCGCGTTGGTGGTAGCGATCTGGCTGGCCGGGTCGGGCACTGGGCCGTAGTACGATACCGCCGCGGCAATCTTGGGGTTGGTGGCCGCTAGCCGCAGCGTGTACCCCCCACCGAAACAGAACCCCACCACGCCGTACTTATCGGCTTTGACGCCGTTCTGCTGCGACAGGAAGGTAACCGCCGCGTTCAGATCGCTTACCAACTCCTCGGGCTTGGCATTGGCGAAGAAGCCCTGGATATTCGTGCCAACCGCGCCGGTGCCGCCAGCGCGCGACGCTAGATCCGGCGCAAGCGCCACATAGCCGGCTTTTGCCAGGCGCCGCGCCACATCGCGGATGTGGTCGGTCAAGCCGCGGTTCTCGTGAATAACAATAACTCCTGGATAGCTTCCCTCAGCCGCTGGCCGCGCCAGATACCCGTTGATCGTCGTATCGCCGGGAAATGTCACTTCCTTGCCGGTAACAGCAGGGTCGTCGGCCGCTACCGACAAAGGGCTGGCGCCTGGCTGAGCCGCGGCTGTGGGCGCCGAAGCCGCTTGGGTGGGCGCCGCGGCCGCCTGCGTCGGTGCGGCTGCCGCCGTGGCTGGCGCAGCCGTCGCCTCGGGCGCTGGTGTCGGCGGCGACTGCGTAGGCTGGGGCGCAGCAGCTGTGGGCTGCGTGGCCGAGCTGGCGCCGCATGCCGCCAACAGTGCCGCCACCGCCGCGCTACTGCCACAGATTCCCAGCAGGCGCTTGAGCATCTCGCGCCGGGACATGTGGCCTTCCTGATACTCTTCGATCATCTCCTCGCCAAGATACCGCTGCATCTGGTTGAGCTGCTCGACCGAAACGGCATCACGATTCCTGTGGGCCATGGTGCGCTCCTTTCTTCCGTCCAGGCCAGGGCTGCAACGAGATCCGACGAACGAATGGCCTGGCTCCTTCCATAAGCCGATACGACCATCGCTGGATCTTTGCCGACTGACGCGACGCGAATGGATAGGAGTATGATAATATGTTAGCGACGTCAAAATGATGAGAGCATGCTGAGAATTATTGCTCCCTCCACAAATTTTTAGACATCTTCACAGCTAATTATTAGACATCAATGCGAGTGCTTTGAAACGCGGAGAAATGGCTATGTAAATCCTTTCCCCGCGTTTTTGTGTAAAGCATAAATAGGATTTTCAGCTTTGCCAATGACGTCTTTTTTCGCCCTTTTTGCGCTTTTATGAAAAGCTGTCAAATAGCTCTAAAAAGTGTCTGGAAACAGCTCACTCCAGACCCGCAGATCACCAAAATTGTTGCCTGCTCCGCGTTGTCTTGTGTCGAGAGCACGCCAATTTAGAAAATTGTTTACAGAAGCAAAAATTAGCATAAATGGCGACCCCGTAGCTGCGGACGGCCTCGACGTCGGCGCTATCCTCACGAACGATAATGTGCGTTAGCGTGCATCAGAGCGACGACGAGCCTTTGTCCTGGTTGTGTTTGGCTATCGACAAGCACAGCCTACGGCCTCAAGGGATATGGTGTTCGTCACTGAAGGATGTTCGAACGGCTGCATGCGCGCCCGGTGCGGCCTCGATTCGGTTGGCCGGTGTCCCGGCCTGATGTGGTTGCAACGGGCGCTATGGGCTTGCGGGCGAAACGCGGCCCCGCGGCGATGACGACTATCAGCGCCGCCACCACATACACACTCGCCATCAGCCATGCTTGCTGCTCCAGGGGGATGCCTTCGTTGACGATCACAAAGAAACTCTGCGCGCCATGGAACAGACTCGTCAGCAGTATAGTGCCGCCACTGTGGATGTAGAGCCAGGTCATCACTACCGATAGAGCGATCAATTCCAGGAATGTCGGCAGGGGCGGCGCGCCAGCGTAGATCATGCCCGGCAGGTGGAGCGCGAGATGCAATGCCCCCCATGCCACGCCGATTATCAGGCCGGCGACGAGCGGCGACTGCGTTGTGAGCAGCTTGGGTAAGGCATAGCCCCGCCAACCCAGCTCCTCGGGAATGGCGAAGATGAACAGCATCACGGCGAAGATCGCCAGCTGCATCGGCGTCCACGGGCGCAGGTGGATGGCGGGGATCAGTCCGAGTACGACCGCGATGCCACTCATCGTCATACGCAGCACAAGCCCCAGCGCCAACGCACTGATGATCCACTTTAGACGTACGCGCCACTGCCCGAGTTTGCTCGCTACGGCCCACACGCCCTCCCACCCGTCGGTCATCGCCGTCAGACTGAGCGCCACAAGCGTCGGGACGAAGACCATCACCACCGGCACAATCTCGCCCGGCACGGGCAGCTGGGTGGCGGCAAAGCTGAGCGCGATCGTCAGCGCGCAAAAGACCGCCAGCGCCTGACGTTTGACACATGCAGCGATGCTATTCATGGGTGTCTCCTTGTAGAGCTCTTGACGGCCCCAGCATAGCTGGGACATTGGTGCCGTATCATTTACCCCATCAT
>WNFU01000477.1_pt1 | contig 116466 bp, 115 predicted proteins | sample 5400121 | NCBI WGS metagenome assembly WNFU01 (sample SAMN13153360, study PRJNA577476) | soil metagenome | isolation source: 100 cm soil or saprolite under grassland replicate 1 | place: USA:California | collected 2016-06-15 | reverse complement strand
GGGCTTTGACCCGGTGTCGGCCGGGGGCTTCGGCAGCGCGCGCATGCTCGAGGACCATCTCGAGCTGATGACGGCGATCAACGAGGGCGGCCTCGGCCGGTTCTTCTACCGGTACGCGAAGCCCGGAGAGCTCTAGCCGCCGCCAACGGACGAAGGACGACTGGAGCTGAATGCGTCCTCTTGACAGCGAACGTGTGTTCGTGTAGAACATACGTTCGATGGTGGCATGCATTCTGATTCCCGGCTTCGAGCTGCGCGCGGCACTGCGCGCTCGCCCGAGCCTTGGTCTGCGCCCCGCTGCGCTCGCGCCCGCTGAGGGCGAGGAGCCGCTCCTCGGCCCGGTGACCGCCGCCGCCGAGGGGAAAGGGGTGAAGCCGGGCATGCGCATGGGGGAGGGGCTCGCGACCTGTCCCGAGCTCGTTCTCGTCGAGCAGGATCCATCTACGGCCGAGCAGGCCTGGGAAGAGATCCTGCGGCGCCTCGAGGACTCGGGCTTCGCGGTCGAATCGGCCGAGCCCGGCTGTGTCTATTTCGAGACCCGTGGTGTCGAACGTCTCTACGGCGGCGTTGAGGCTGCGCTCGAGCGCGCCCTCGCCGCCGTTGGCTCTGCCTGGGATCCACGCGCTGGCGCGGCTGGGCGCCGGTTTGCCGCACTCGCGGCGGCGAACGTCGCGCGTCCCGGGCAGGTTCTGATCGTTGCCGACGAGCGCACGCGCGATTTCCTCGCGCCTCTGCCGGTCTCGCTGCTTCCTCTCGCTGAGCAGCGGCGTCGCGAGCTCGAGGAGCTCGGCGTGCGCAATGTCGGAGAGCTTGCTGGGCTACCGGGCGGCGCCGTAGCCGAACGACTGGGGCCGGACGGGCGGCGCGCCTGGAGCCTGGCGAGAGGACGAGACCGCGGGCGCGTGCGGGGGAGACGGGCCCCTGCTGAGCTGGTCGAGATGCTCGAGTTTCCCGAGGCCGTCGGCAACGAGCTCACGTTGAGGCGCGCGCTCGCGGTTCTCGTCGAGCGTCTTCTCGGTCGCTCGGAGCGCGGCGAGCGGTTCCTGCGCAAGATCGCCCTCTCGGCGACGCTCGTCGGCGGTGGCTCGTGGCGGCGGACGCTGACCCTGAGGGAGCCATTCGCAGAGGCGGAACGTCTGCGCACCGCGCTCGGCCCGAAGCTCGCGGAGCTGCCGGCTCCCGTCCTGAAGCTGAAGCTCGAGGCGCTCGAGCTGACGGAGTCGACGGGCCAACAGCTGGCGCTCGTCCGTCCCGAGGGCGACGAGCTCCACGGCAAGCTCCGGGAAGGCCTGCGACAGGTGAAGGCAAGCACGGGCGAAGGAGGTGTGTGCACGATCGTGGAAGTCGCGCCCTGGTCACGCATTCCGGAACAAAGAGCGTTGTTGGTTGCTCGAGATGATTGATCGCGCGTGAAGTGCGGCCCCAAGCAGGCGTTGAAGGAGGGGGCTCACGGGGGAACCATGGGTTCACCCGTGCTCGAAAGAGCACTACTCGTCGCGCAGGACGACTAAACGCTCCCCGGCCTGCTCTCGTCGAGGCGAACTTCGACGGGACGCCGTGGGAGGTCAACCGCCGGCCGGTCGCGCTCGTTCGTGAGGAGTGGCGCGTCGTCGATCGCTGGTGGACTGAAGAGCCGGTGCACCGGCGCTATTTCGATGTCGTGCTCGAGGGCGGCGAGAACGCGGTCGTCTATCGGGACGAGGAGGCCGGAGGTTGGTTCAGCCAGCGCGGATGAGGAAGCTTGCCGCCGGCCTCGTAAGGGGCTCTCGGGTTCATCTACTCGTTCCTGAGGGAGTCGATGAAACCATCAGCGGGAGTGTGCGTGTTGAGGAAGCGCGCGCGACCCGGGCCGGGATTCTTGAAGCCGTGGCGCACACCGGGCGGCGCGGAGACGAACGTGCCGGGCCCCGCGCGGACGACCTCGTCGCCGAGCGTGAGCTCGAGCTCGCCCGCGAGGATGTAGAACGAGTCGACCTCGCGTGCGTGGACGTGTGGATCGGGCCCGAAGGCCGGCTCGCAGTCGATCTCCAGCGCGTCGAGCTCCGCCCGCGACGTCTTCACGCGAAGGTGACGGTCGCTGCCGCCGATCGATTCTTCCTCGCCGGGGAGAGAGACGGTCGCGTTGGACACGGGTCGACCGCCGTCCGGCGGCGGCGGGAACTGATCGAAGCGCTCGGCGTCCTCGTCGCGACCGTCACGACGCGCGCGCAGCATGTCGGTGAACCCCATGTTGGGTGCATGGATGTTGAGGAACGTCACCTCCTCGGCGCTCTCGTTGGCGAACGTGTGCACGACACCGGCGGGCGCCGCGACGAACGCTCCCGCACGGCCCCGTACTTCGTGCGCGCCGGCCGGTCCAAGCGCGACCGAGAGCTCGCCGGTGAGCACGAAGAAGGCGTCGGTATGCCGCTTGTGGATGTGGAGGTCGGGGCCGCGTTCGCCGGCGGCGTAGCGAAACCACGTCAACGCGAGCTCGTCGTAGTCGGCGAGGAGCCGCAGAGTTTTCGCAGGCTCGTCGGCCATGATCTCGCCCCCGCCGGGGCCTAGGAGCATCGAGTGCCGTACGTCGAGCTGCACTGCCATTCAGCCTATTCGTTCCTCGACGGCGCTTCACACCCTGAGGAGCTCGCAGCCCAAGCGGCGGAGCTCGGCTACGAGGCGCTCGCGCTCACCGACCACGACGGCGTCTACGGCTCGCTCGAGTTCGCGCACGCTGCCAAGGCATTCGGCGTGTGGTCGATCACCGGCGCGGAGCTGACGCTCACAAGCGGATCGCACGTGACGCTGCTCGTCGAGACGCCGCGTGGCTACAAGAACCTGTGCCGGCTTCTCACCGCGGCGCATGCGGGAACGAGGCCGAAGGAGACCGAGCTGCTGCCTCCTGCACTCGATCTCCGGCTGCTCGCGGAGCGGAACGAAGGCCTCGTCTGCCTGTCCGGATGCGCGCGGAACGGGCTCGCAGTTCGCGACCCGAACGCTGCCGCGGGGCTGGCCCGCGCCTTCGGCGGAGAGCGGTTCTTCGTCGAGCTCCAACGGCCGTACGAGCGAGGCGATGCGCGACGCAACGCGAGACTGCGCGATCTCGCCGAGACGCTCGGAGTCCGGACGATCATCACCGGCGATGCGCACGCGCACCATCCCCGGCGCATCGAGCTTCAGGACGCGATGGTCGCGATCCGCCACCGCACCTCGCTCGAAGGCGCCGAGCGAGAACGGCGCGGCAATCACGAGTCCGTACTCCTGGCCCCTGATCAGGCCGCCGAGCGCTTCCCAGAGGATCTGGAGGCAGTGGCGCGGACGAGTGAGCTCGCCGCGAGACTGGAGTTCGATCTCACCGAGGAGCTCGGCTATCGCTATCCCGACTTCTCCGACCGGGACGAACCTGCCATCGGCGAGCTGACGCGCGTGTGCAACCGCGCTTTCGAGACTCGCTATGGGGGCGCCAACGGCCATAAGCGGCATGCCCGTGCGCGACTGGACGAGGAGCTGGCGCTCATCGACGAGCTTGGCCTCGCCGGGTTCTTCCTTCTCCACTGGGAGGTGCTCGAGCTCGCCGCGGAAGTCGCCCGGGAGGTTCGCGGCCGGGAATCGCCGCGGCACTCGCTGCCGCCCGGACGCGGACGCGGAAGCTCGGTCGGCTCGCTCGTCTGCTACCTGACGGGCCTCTCGCACGTCGATCCCGTGGCCGCCGAGCTCTCGCTTGGGCGCTTCCTGAACCGGGAGCTCGACTCCGTTCCCGACATCGACCTCGACTTCCCGCGCGACATCCGCGAGAAGCTGATCGTCGCGCTCACCGAGCGCTACGGACGCGAGCACGCTGCGCTCGTCGCGAGCTTCTCGACCTATCACTCTCGCGGCGCGATCCGTGACGTCGGCAAAGCGCTCGGGCTCCCGTTCGCCGAGCTCGAGCGGCTGGCGCGCATCACGGAAGGCAATCCGAAACGTGTCGAGGAGGAGATCGCCAAGCTCCCCGACGGGGAGACGAAGCTCCACTCACCGCGGTGGCGCGCGCTCGGGCAGCTCTCGCGCGAGATCGCCGGCCTGCCGCGGCACATCTCCCAGCATCCGGGCGGGATGGTGATCTCGAGCAGGCCGCTCGTCGAGCTCGTCCCAGTACAGCCCGCTGCGATGGCGGGGCGCCAGATCTGCCAGTGGGACAAGGACTCCTGCGCTGACGCCGGCTTCCTCAAGATCGACCTGCTCGGCCTCGGCATGCTCTCCGCCGTCGAGGATTGCGTCGTCCAGATCGTCAACTTGCAGGGGGAGACGATCGACCTCTCGCGGATCCCGCTCGATGATCCCGCCGTCTACGAGGAGATCCAGCGGGCGGACACGGTCGGCGACTTCCAGATCGAGAGCCGCGCCCAGATGCAGAGCCTGTTGCGCACGAAGCCGGAGAAGCTCGACGACCTCACCGTCCAGGTCGCGCTCGTCCGTCCCGGGCCGATTCAGGGCAAGGCCGTCCACCCGTACATCGAGCACCGCCAGCGCCTCCGCGAGGACCCGACCTTCGTCCCGCCGGTTGACCATCCGCTGCTTGCCGAGCCGCTGCGCGAGACCCTCGGCGTCGTCGTCTTCCAGGATCAGGTGCTCGAGGTGGCGATCGCGCTCGCAGGCTTCACCGTGGGGGAGGCCGAAGGACTGCGGCGGGCCATGAGCCGCAAGCGAAGTGAGGCCGCGATCGAGGCTTTTCGCGGCCGCTTCATCGAGGGCGCGGTTGCGAAGGGCGTCGACGAGCAGGCGGCCGACGCGGTCTACGACAAGCTCGTCGGCTTCTCGGGCTTCGGCTTCCCGAAGTCGCACGCAGCCGCCTTCGGCCTACTCGCCTACCAGTCGGCGTGGCTGCGTCATCACTACCCCGCCGAGTTCCTCTGCGCGCTCCTGAACGCGCAGCCGATGGGCTTCTACCCGCCGGCGAGCCTCGTCCGCGACGCGCAGCGGCGTGGGGTGGAGGTGCGCCCGCCGCACGTGAACGTCAGCGAGGCGAAATGCAGCATCGAGGACGGCGCCGTGCGCATCGGTTTCGAGTACATCGCGTCGATCGGCGAGGACGACGCCAAGGCGCTCGCCGAGGAGCGGGCCTGCGGCGGGGCGTACTCCGATGTGGTCTCACTTGCCCAACGCACCTCCCTCAGCCACGACGGCCTCGAGAGCCTGATCGCCTCGGGTGCCTGTGATGCGCTGGGCGAGTCACGCCGCGCGCTGCTCTGGGAGCTCGGGCTCGTGCCGCGTTCGCAGAACGTGCCCGGCTCCGGCGGGGAGGAGCGCCAGCTCGCGCTTCCCCTCGACCCGACCGCCGAGACTCCCGAATTGCCCGAGCCGTCCGACTGGGAGCGGATGCTCGCCGACTACCGGCAGACGAGCCTCTCGATCGGAGTGCATCCGATGGAGCTCCTCCGCCCGCATCTCCCCGCAGGTGTCTTCTCCAGCCATGACCTGTGCCAGGCACCGGACAAGGCGCGTGTGGCCGTGGCGGGGATGGCCGTGGCCCGGCAGCGCCCGGCAACGGCGAACGGCGTCGTCTTCATGCTGATCGAGGACGAGTTCGGGCAGATGAACCTGATCGTCCCGCCGCCTGTCTATGAGCGGCATCGTGCAATCGTGCGCGGCGAGCCGCTCGTCCTGGCGCACGGCACCTTCGAGCGCATCGAGCGCAATCAGAACGTCGTCGTGCGGAAGCTCGAGAGCCTAGCGCCCGTCGCGCGACGCATCTCCGGAGCTTCCGATCTCGTTTCGGCGTTGCCAGATGCCCACCACTTCGGTCATCGTTGACCCGCTCTGCGCGAGAACGGATACCTCCCCATCCGGGATTACGCCGCGATCGGCGACGGGCGCACCGTCGCGCTCGTGGGCCTCGACGGGTCAATCGACTGGCTGTGCCTACCCAACGTCGACTCCGGCGCGGTCTTCGCGCGCCTGCTCGACGCCGAGCGCGGCGGCAGCTTCCAGCTTGCTCCGACCGAGCCTTTCGAAGCCGAAAGACACTACGAAGAGAACAGCAACGTCCTCCAGACCACCTTCCGCACGACGTCCGGAACCGCGCGCGTCACCGACGCGATGACGCTCGCTCCCGGTGAGGTGCTCGTGCCGCAGCGGGAGATCGTCCGCAAGATCGAATGCCTCTCGGGCTCGGCAGCGCTCGCCTGGAGCATCGAGCCGCGGTTCTTCTTCGGGCGCAAGCGGACTCGGATCGAGCGCCGAGGGAAACGGTTGATCGCTTGCTCACGCGCAGAGGCGCTCGCCCTCAGCGCTTGGGGAACCGGCGAGCCGCGGGTGAGTGATACCCGGATCGACGGCGAGTTGCGCTTGCGGCAGGGCGAAGGCGCGCTTCTCTCGCTGACGGCCGCCCATCATGAGCCCGCGTTCCTTCCGGGCCGCGACGACACCGAGCATCGACTCGGCCACACGCAAGCGTTTTGGCCCAGGTGGATCGGCCGTGCCCGTTACGACGGCCGCTGGCGAGAGGCTGTCCTGCGCAGCGCCCTCGTGCTCAAGCTCCTCGTGTTCGCCCCCTCCGGGGCGATCGTCGCGGCGCCGACCACCTCGCTGCCGGAGTGGATCGGCGGCGAGCGAAACTGGGACTACCGCTTCACGTGGCTGCGCGACGCGACGTACACGCTCGATGCGCTGCAGACGCTCGGCTACGGGGACGAGGCGCATTCCTTCCACTGGTGGCTCATGCACGCCACGCGGCTGACCGCGCCGAGGCTCCAAGTGCTCTACCGGGTCGACGGCGACGTCGAGGCCGACGAGAGGACGATCGACGGCCTGGCGGGCTATCGAGGCTCGGGCCCCGTCCGGGCCGGAAACGGCGCCGCGAAACAGGTGCAGCTGGACATCTACGGCGCTGTCATGCACGCGATCTGGCTCCACGCCGACTACCACGGCGACCTGGGCGGCGAGACAGGCAGGGCGGTAGCCCGGATCGCAGACTACGTCGCCAAGAGCTGGCGGCAGCCGGATTCCGGGATCTGGGAAGTCCGGAGTGAACCGACTGACTTCATCCAGTCGAAGGTGATGTGCTGGGTCGCGCTCGACCGTGCGGTTCGGCTCGCCGAGGCCGGCTTCGTGCCCGATCGAACTGAACGCTGGCGCGCCGAGGCCGACGAGATCCGGGCCTTCGTCGACGAGCACGGCTGGGACGAGGAACGCGGCTCGTACGTCCGCGCCGTCGAGCTTCGCGAGCTGGACGCTAGCTTGCTGACGCTCTCACTCATGGACTACGCGCCGGCTGACGACCCGAAGCTCCGCGGGACGATCGAGGCTGTGCGCAGGGAGCTCACCGCCGGGCCGCTCGTTTCCCGCTATCGCGGCGAGGACGGCCTGAGCGGTGACGAGGGCCACTTTCTCGCGTGCTCCTTCTGGCTTGCCGACACGCTTGCGCGCAGCGGCCGAATCGATGAGGCCACGGACTTGATGGACCAGCTCGCCGAGCTCGCAAACGACGTCGGCCTCTACGCAGAGGAGATCGACGGCGAGAGCGGGGCATTCCTCGGCAACTTTCCGCAGGGCCTGACGCATCTGGCACTGATCGGGGCGGCCGTCTCGATCGCGAACGCGGAGCAGGCGCGGTGAGCCTCGCGGGAGCGATCGTCGGAGGCGTCGTCGGCACGTTCGTGCTGACGTCGAGCCTTCGCCTCATGCAGGTGCTCGGGATCACGCGCATGGACATTCCGCTCCTGCTCGGGACGGTGTTCTCGGAGGACCGGAGGCGGGCAACTGCCATCGGCTACGCCGTCCACTTCGCGAACGGGGTCATCTTCTCGCTGGGCTACGCGGCAGTCTTCTTCGCGGTCGACCAGGCCGGGTGGCTGTTCGGCGCCCTGCTCGGGATCGTCCACGCGGCCTTCGCCGGCGGGACGCTCGTGAACATACTGCTGCCGGCCGTCCACCCGCGCATGGGCACGCCCTGGACCGACGCCGAGGAGACGCCCGTGCTCGAACCACCTGGTTTCATGCTGATGAACTACGGGCGGCACACCGCAATCGGCACGCTGCTCGCGCATGTCGCCTACGGCGCGATCGTCGGCGGATTCGCAGCTGGGCTCTGACACAATCGGCGCGTGGGCGCTCGCCGATCCCTCCTCGTCGCATCGTGCGTCTCGGTCCTCGTTCTGGCCGCCGCCGGCTGCGGCGGCGGCGGAGGCACGAAGTACTCCGGAGCGAGCCCCGAGACCTGGGCCGCGACCGTCTGCGGCGCGCTCACCAATTGGGCACAGGGATTGCAGGCGAATAGCCGAAAGCTCGGATCCGGCCTTCGAAACGCCAGCATCACGACCGTGAAGGCGAGGTTCGTCGTGTTCATGAAGAACGCCGGAACGAGCGCCGACACGATGATCGACCGTGTCCATCGCGTTGGCCCTCCTGCTGTGAAGAACGGAGAAGCGATCCAGCGTGAGCTCGAAACAGGCCTGCGGAGTGCCCGCGCGAGCTTCGAGCGAGCTGAGAAGCGGGCGAAAGAGCTCCCGACCTCGAATGCTCAGTCGTTCGCGAGCGGGGTGACAGCGCTCGGCCGAGATATCCGGAAGGAGCTGCGGGCGACCGGCGAGGCCTTCTACAACCTCGGCGACAAGTACGACAACGAGCAGCTGAACAACGCGACTTCGGACGAGCCCGCCTGCAACACGGTCTCGAGCTAGCGCAGCTCGGCGCTCACAGATCCTCGATCTCGAGAGCGAACCGAGGCAAGCGTACGCGCACGGCGCGGTTGAACTCCTCCTCGTAGTCCTCCGCCGTCTCCTCCTCCATCGTCGAGGCGAATGTGTCCCGCAGGCCGGCGACGAGCTCAGTTCCGGTCTCGACCAGGTCCAGGTAGTCGGCGTAGCGCTCCTCGGCCTCGTCGCGGTCGGCCTTGTCGTAGGCGTCTTCGGCAGCCTCGCACTCCGCAATCAGCGCGGCCTCGTCGCGCTCGAAGAGGTCGAGCTGGCGGCGGATGACGTCGGCGAAGCGTCCGCGGCTCATACGAGCTCCCGATAGACCTCGAGGTGAGCCTCGGCGGCGGCTTCCCAGGTGAGCTCTGCGCGTGCGCGCTCGGCGCCGGCGCGTGCCCGTTCGAGCGCCTGTGGGTCGTCCAGCAGCTCCCGCACCGCTTCGGTCAGCGCCTCGATGTCGCCCGGTGGGACGACCCGGCCTGCTCCAAAGCGCCGGACTGCCTCGCCGAGCCCGCCGACGTCGTAGACGACGGCCGGCACGCCGGCTCCGAGCGCGCGCATCAGGGCGCCGCTCTGGTCGATCTCAGGACGATAGGGAAAGAGCGCGACCGTCGTCTCGCCGAGCGTGCGATCGATCGCCTCCTCGGAGAGGTAGCCGAGCCGCCATTCGGCGATGTCTCCGGCGGCTGCGCGGTAGCGGTCGACCGGCTCCAGCGGATCGCCCGCGACAAGCAGCCTCGCTCCGTCGACACGCTTGGCCGCCGAGATCGCGTCGTCGACTCCCTTGTAAGCGCGGATGATCCCGAGGCAGAGGAGTGTGTGCCCGTCGTCGCGCCGCTCGGGCTCGCTTGCGTAGACGGGATGGGAGATGACACGCAGCCGATCGGGATCCGTGAGCTCGGCCAGCTGTTCCTGGCCGCGCTCGCTGTGGACGACGATTCGCTCGAAGCGCGCGAAGAGACGCCGCCACAGGTCGCGTTTCGCCGCCGTTCGGCGCGGGAGCAGGTCATGTGCGGTGAAGACGAGGGGGGCCCGCTGGCGGAGGAGTCGGTCGTCGAGCTCGGGCGCGGCCAGCCATTGGAGGTGCACGACGTCCGCATGCCGCCGTGCGAGCCGCGCGAGGCCGATCGGGTGCTCGAGCAGCTTGACCGGGATGCGGAGCCGCGAGCGGCGAAAGAGGCGCGAGCTGACGGGATAGAAGAGCTCGCTCCGGCGGTAGCCGTCCGGCGCGGGAGGCTGGCCGAAACGGAACGGCGAGGTGACGAGCTCGACGTCTGCGCCCGTCCGCGCGAGGGCCGAGGCCAGCGCATCGTCGTATTGCGGCGTGAAGGCTGGTGGGTCGGCGAGCAGGACGCGCACCGAACCTAGACTAGCCCGGTTGCTGGTCCGGACCTGGAACGTCTTTCACGGCAATGCCTTCCCGGCCGAGCGGGATGCATTCCTCGAGGAGATGGTGCGGCTGGCGAGCGCGGACGAGCCCGACGTCTTGTGCCTCCAGGAGGTGCCGGTCTGGGCTCTGGAGCGGCTCGGGGGCTGGTCGGGCATGAGGGTCTACGGCGAGGTCGCGGCCCCGCCGCGGCTCGGTCCGGTTCCGTCGAGCGCCGAGCTAGGGCGGCGCCTGACCGACCTCGATCACGGTCGTCTCCGGTCGGCGTTCTCCGGCCAGGCGAACGCGATTCTCGTCGCCTCCCGGCTGAGAGACCTTGATCGAGCATCGGTCGTGCTGAACAGCGGGCCGTTCCGCAGAGCTCAGGCGCGATGGCTTGGACTCGACCTCGTTTCCCGGCTCGCCTGGGCGAAAGAGCGTCGCATCTGCCAGGCGGTGCGGCTCGAGTTGTCCGACGGCCGTTCCGCGCTCCTGGCGAACCTGCACGCGACCGGTTTGCCCGACGACCGCCTTCCCGACGCCGAGCTCTTCCGCGCGGCGAGCTTCGCTGACGGTCTCGCCCGGCCGGGCGAGATCTGTGTCCTCGCAGGCGACTTCAACGTCCGCCCGGCGCGATCGCGAACCCTGGCCGAGCTGGCTGGGCCGGAGTGGGGGTTTTCGAAGCCCCGCGAAGGGCTCGACCAGGTGCTCGCTCGAGCGGCGGAGGTCGAGGCCTCCGAGCGCTGGCCAGTCGTACGCCGGCGTCTCGACGGCCGGATCCTCTCCGACCACGCGCCAGTGGAGGCTCGGATCGGTTGACCTTCGAGGAGGCACGCGCCGCGTTTCCAGTCCTCGAGCACCTCGCCTACCTCAACGCCGGGACGAACGGCCCGCTCGCGCGGGCAACGGTGGAGGCGATGCTGGCCGAGCAGCTGCTCGACCTCGCCCAGGGCCGGGGCGGCGAGCCCTACCTCTCCCGCGTGCTGAAGATGCGCGACGAAGTGCGGGCGAAGCTCGCCGCGACTCTGTCGGTCGAACCCGCGCAGGTCTCGCTCACCAGATCGACGACCGAAGGCTGCAATCTCGTGCTCGCCGGACTCGACCTCGGCCCCGAGGACGAGGTCGTGACGAGCGACGTCGAGCATTTCGGGCTGCTGGGAGCCCTCAACGTCTCGAAGGCGCGTGTGGTGGCGGCTCCACCGGACGAGATCATCGACGCGGTTACAGACCGGACGCGCCTGATCGCGATCTCGCACGTTTCGTGGGTGACGGGTAACTCGCTCGAGCCCGAGTGGGTAAAGGCCCAGACCGGCCTGCCGATCCTCGTCGACGGGGCGCAGTCGGCGGGTGTGATCCCTGTCGAAGCAGGCGGCTTCGACTTCTACGCCGTCTCGTGCCAGAAGTGGCTCTGCGGACCTGATGCGACCGGCGCGCTCGTCGTCGCCGACCCGGAGGGGCTGCGCATCGCGTTGCCGAGTTATTTCGCCCAGGCCGAACATCGGCCGGACGGCTCCTTCGTGCCGCGGGAGGGCGCGGAGCGGTTCGACACGGGCTGGATCGGAGGCTCGTCTCTCGCAGGGCTCTCCGCCGCGCTCGATGTCGCTCCCGAGTGGCGCTTCGAGCGAAACGCGGAGATTGCAGCTCGCTGCCGCGAAGCCCTGGCAGAGCGTTTCGAGGTCCTCACCAAGCCCGATCAGGCGGGCCTGGTCACGTTTCGTCCGGCCGGTGATGCCGAAGAGATCGTTGCCCGGCTCAGAGAGCTGGGCGTGATCATCCGCTTCATCCCCGGACGAAATCTGATCAGAGTCTCGTGCGGCTACTGGACGAGTGACGAGGACGTCGAGCGGCTACTCGCCGGACTGTCGTAGCCCCAGGTCGGCCGCGATCGGACGCAGCGCCTCGATCACAAAGCGGATGTGGTCGTCGAGGTCGACTCCGAGCTCCTCGGCGCCCTTGTAGACGTCGTCGCGGTTCACGCCGGCCGCGAAGGACGGCTGCTTCAGCTTCTTCTTCACCGACTTCGGCTCCAATGTCGCGATTCCGTCGGGCCTGACGAGCCCGCAGGCGTGGATGAAGCCGGAGAGCTCGTCGCAGGCGAAGAGCGTCTTCTTGAGCGGAGTGTCACGCGGTAGGCCGAGGTGCTCCGCGTGCGAGAGGACACCCTCGATCACCTCCTCGGGATAGCCCTCCTCGCGCAAGATCGGAGCGCCGTCCTGCGGGTGTTGCTCGAGCGTCGGGTGCATCTCCCAGTCGAAGTCGTGGAGCAGCGCGGTCACGCCCCAGAGCTCCTCGTCTGCGCCGAAACGGCGCGCGTAGGCACGGACCGCGGCTTCGACCGCGAGCGCATGCCTGAGCAGCGCCTCACTCTTCGTGTAGCGGGTCAGGGTCTCCCAGGCGCGGTCGCGAGAGATCTCCAAGCGGGGGGTACGATAGCCACTCGCTCGATGGCCGAGACGATGGTCGCAGACGCGCTGCTCGAGTCCTTCCTCATCGAGGGCGGGCAGCCTCTGCACGGCCGCGTGACGGCCGCCGGGAACAAGAACGGGGCGCTGCCGATCCTCGCCGCCTGCCTGCTGACGAGCGAGCCCGTCGTGCTTCGCAACATCCCGCGCATCCGCGACGTCGACACGATGCTCGCACTGCTCGCCGACGTCGGCGCGGATGTGGAGTGGACCGGCGACAACGAGGTTCGCGTTCACGCCGCGGAGCTCCGCAAGACCGAGCTCGACCGCGAGCTCTGCTCCCGGATGCGAGCCTCGTTCCTTCTGGCCGGTCCGCTGCTCGTCCGCAGCGGCAGCGCGATCGTCGCGCCGCCGGGAGGTGATGTCATCGGGCGCCGCCGGCTCGATCCGCACATTCACGGGTTCACCAAGCTCGGCACGCACGTCGAGGCCGGCGGCGACGCCTACGAGATGCGGACCGAGGGCCTGCGCTGCGCCGACGTCTTCCTCGACGAGGCGAGCGTGATGGCGACCGAGAACATCCTCATGGCGGCAACGCTCACGCCGGGAGTCACGGCCATCGGCAATGCGGCCTGCGAGCCGCACGTGCAGGATCTCTGCCGCTTTCTGATCTCACTTGGGGCGTCGATCGGGGGCATCGAGTCGAACGTGCTCCGGGTCGAGGGTGTCGAGCGGCTCGCCGGGGGCGAGTGGACGATCGGACCCGACCACGTCGAGGTCGCGAGCTTCATCGGCCTCGCGGCGATCACCGGCGGCGATCTCACGGTCGACGGCGTGAGGACGGACGATCTCGTCTCGATACTCCCGACGTTTGCCCGGCTCGGGGTACAGGTCGAGCTCGGAGACGGAAGCGTGCGCGTGCCCCCAAACCAGGAGCTGCAGATCGAGGACGACATCGGCGGCCACATTCCGAAGATCGAGGACGGGCCCTGGCCGGCGTTCCCGTCGGACTGCACCTCGATCGCCCTGACCGTCGCGACTCAGGCTCGGGGCACCGTGCTCCTCTTCGAGAAGATGTTCGAGAACCGACTGTTCTTCACCGACAAGCTCGTGTCGATGGGGGCGCGGATCATCCTCTGCGACCCGCACCGAGCCGTCGTCACCGGGCCTTCGCAGCTGCGCGGCCAGCGCATGGAGAGCCCGGACATCCGTGCGGGCATGTCGATGCTGCTCGCGAGCCTCTGTGCGGAGGGCGAGTCGACGATCGGCGCCGTCTATCAGATCGACAAGGGTTACGAGCGGATCGACGAGCGGCTGCGAGCTCTCGGTGCGCGCATCGAGCGCGTCTCCGGCTAAGAAGCGGTTTCGTAATGAGCTCGGCTTGGATCGACCGGTCATTTCAGACGGGCGCGCTGAGGCACCGCTCGCGGTGCCGTGTAGAGGCCATGCGGGCTTTGCCCGCGTGGCCGTTCTCACCTGCCCGCGCATCCTGATGGTCGGCGCTGCAAGCGGCGCCTTAGGTGCCTAGGAGACCTTGATCGGCTTCAGGCGCACGGCGCCGTGCAGGTCCCAGCGGCCGCGGTAGACGACGCGCAGGACATGGCGACCCGGGCGCAGCCCAACTGTCCAGTCGATACCGCCGCCGAAACGGGTCGTCGTGCGAGCGATCCGGCGCCAGCGGCGACCGCGGCGGAGCTCGAGAGAGACGACCCGCCAGTCGGGTGCAACGGTCGGAGCGCTCGTACGGAGGTGGACGGCAAGTCGGACGCGTCGCAGCGCGCGGTCCGGCCGAGCCAGGCGAGCGGTGCGCGCGTGTAGCCGTTGGACGCTGAGCCAGGCCCCGGCCTGGACGCGCGGCGCGATCTGCTGTCCCGTCGCGGCCGCGACTGCGGCGGCAACGTCGATCAGCCCGTAGCCGACGCTCGGATTCCACGCGCCGTGACGTGAGGCGGTCGCTTTGAGGATGCCGGCGACCTGCTGAGCGCTCAGCGCCGGGTTCGCGGCCCAGACGAGCGCGGCCGCACCGGCGACCTCCGGGCTCGAGAAGGACGTTCCGCTCGACCAGCCGTAATGACCGACGACCGAGCCGGGAAGCGCAGACCGGGGCCACCATTGGCGACTCGACCCCGCGGCGACGGCTCCGAAGACGTTCTCGCCGGGGGCGACCAGGGAGATCTGCGAGCCGGTATTCGAGAAGGAGGCGCGCTTTCCCGACATCGTCGTCGCTCCAACCGCGAGACCGACGCCGCCCTGTCCCTTCGAGCCGACGGGCTGGAGAGCCGCCGCCGGGTACTCGATCGGGTTGCCCTCCTGATACTCGTTGCCGGCCGCGGCAACGAGTAGGACATTATGACTCGCGGCGTAGAGGATCGCTCGCTGCTCGAGCCTCGAGGTGCCCTCGCCCCCGATGCTCAGGTTGACGATCTTCGCGCCGTGGTCGACTGCGTAGACGATGGCGGCGGCCTCGTCCACGTCGCTGAAGCTGTCGCCCTTGCCGACGGCCTTCATCATCAGGAGCCCGGCGTCACCGCCGAAGCCTGCGATCCCTTCGCTATTGGTGACGGATCCGGCCGCGAGCGAGGAGACGAAGGTGCCGTGGCCGTCCTTGTCGGCCACGTTCGCCCGGCGATGGACGACGTCCCAGGTCTCGGGCCTCTTCGCGGCGAGGTCGGGATGAGTGACGTCCGCACCGGTGTCGATGACGGCGATCTTGATCGCGCTGGCCGCCCGTAGGACGGGCTCGGGCACCTCGTTCACGCGAGTTGCGACGTACTGCCACTCGTACGGAAGGCCCGGCCGGAAGAATGCGGCGAGCGCTGGTTCGACCTTCGACGTTCGCCGCAGCGGCCGGTGCGAGAAGGCGATCCCGGGCTGGGACGAGAAACCTCGTGGGTCGCCCGCGAACTCGATCTCGACCGTCCTCATATGCGGCACGCGGCGCACGATCTGCGCCCCCGGGTAGCGTTCCAGCGCGGCAGCGAGGGTGGCGTGCGACTGGAAGCCGACGACGACGTGGGCCTTGATGGGAGGCGTTGTGGAACTGGTCGGAGCGAGGAAGGCCGCGAGCGCAACGGCTGCGACGAGCAGCGTCGGAAAGCGCGGGAGGTGGAGGACTGCGTTTCGCATGGCCCGGACGGCGGGGAGAACAGGTCTCTTGTCGGTCGTCGGCCTGGCTACGCGGGTGCGGTACCCTGGTTCGAGGGATGGCGTCCCCCGATCGAGTGAGTGACATCGACCGCGTCCGCGTGCGCGTCTCGCTGGACGGAACGGGCGAGAGCAACGTCGGGAGTGGGTTGCCGGTCCTAGACCATCTGCTCGGCCTGCTCGCCCGGTATGCCGCGCTCGACCTCGAGCTGCAGCTCGCCCCGGGAGGAGCCGACGCAGAGGTCGCGGCCGCGGGCAAGGCGCTTGGGCAGGCCCTTCGGGAGCAGCTGAGCTCGGCCGGGGTGCGCGGGCACGGGTCGGCCGTGGCAGCCGCGGACGAGGCGCTGGCGCACGTCGTCCTGGAAGCCACAGGTAGACCGCTCGTCGTTTCGAACGTCGACCTCTCGGAGGCGCGTGTCGGCGGCCTCGGCACCGACCTCGTGGCCAGCTTTTTGCACGAGATCGCCGAGGGCGGGGGGCTGACGCTCCACGTGCGGCTAATCGGGGGCGACGATCCGCAGCACGTGCTGGAGGCGATCTTCAAGGCGCTCGGCGTGGCTCTTGCCCAGGCCGGCCGGCCGCGGAAGCGAAAGGAGTGACGATGGGGAAGACCGTTGTTCGGACCGAGCAGGCACCGGCGCCGTTTCAGGGCGCGCCCTACTCGCAGGCGATCAAGGCCGGAGGGTTCGTGTTCGTCTCGGGGCAGCTCGGGCTCGCGCCTGGGGCCTCGGAGATGGTCGGCTCGACGATCGGCGAGCAGACCGAGCAGGTCTTCGACAACCTGGAGGTGATCCTGACGGAGGCGGGCAGCAGCCTCGACCGGATCGTGAAGACGACTGTCTTTCTCGCCGACCTCGCCGATTTCCAGGGCATGAACGAGGTCTACGCGCGCCGCGTGGGAGACTCGCCGCCCGCGCGCTCGACGATCGAGGTCGCCGGACTACCATCCGGCGCGCTCGTCGAGCTCGAGGCGATCGCGGAAACCTGAATCCTCGTCCATTAGGGACAGGCGCCCCGGTAGCCCGAGCCTCCTCCCCGGTGGCGATCGTAGCGCTGAAAAGCGCGCCTGTCAGTGGCGTGTTCGTGCCGGAGTCGCGCCGGTTCGACCACTGGCACACCAGGCAGAATGGCCGGATGACGACGCTCGCCCTCCCCGCCAGCCTCGAGCCGGTGCTGGAGGCGGTGAGCCGCGTGAGTGAGCCGTACGAAGGGGTCTTCCTCGTCGGCGGCACGGTCCGGGACATCCTCCTCGGGGAGCCGAGCTTCGACGTCGACATCGTCGTCGAGGGCGACGCGATCGCGCTCGCCAGGGCACTCGCCGAGGCGCTCGGCGGTCGCGTCCGCACGCACGACAAGTTCGGCACAGCCGTGGTGCTCTACGGCAACAAGGAGTGGGTCGACGTCGCCACCGCGCGCACCGAGTGCTACGCCCAGCCGGCCGCGCTCCCGAGCGTCGAGCACGCCTCGCTGCAGGAAGATCTGTTCCGCCGCGACTTCACGATCAACGCGATGGCCGTCTCTCTCAAGGGCGACGACCTCGGCCGCCTCGTCGATCCATTCGAGGGCAAGCGTGACCTCGAGGCGGGACGGCTTCGCGTCCTCCACGAAGGCTCGTTCGTTGACGATCCAACCCGGATCTTCCGCGCCATTCGGTACGAGAACCGCCACGGCTTCCGCATGGACGAAGACACCGTGCGCCTGGCGCGCGCCGCAATCGGGCAGGGCCTCGTCGGACGGTTGTCCGGTGCTCGTCTGCGCGAGGAGCTGACGGCGCTCCTCGACGAGGGGGGAGTCGAGCATTCCATCGAGCGGCTGGGCGAGCTCGGCCTGGACAAGGCGGTCCACCCGCGGCTGACGGCGGATGATGAAGCGGCGCGGCTGGTCGAGCGGCTGCGCGATCTCGACGACCGCTATCGCCTCGAGGTTCCGGCGTGGCGGCTGGGGCTCGCGGCCCTCGCGCGCGAGCTCTCGGCGGACGAGCTCTCCGGCTTGCTCGCACGGCTGAAAGTGCGCAAGCGTGACGCGCAACACATCGCGGCGGCGGTCACTCTCGGCCCGGGGATCGCAGACAGGCTCGGCGAGGGCTCAATGTCGCCGGCCGACGTCGTCGCCCTCGCAGAGCCGCACGCCCCGGACGCGCCGCTCTTCGCGCTAGCGCTCGCCGATCGCCCGCAGCTGCACGAGTACTTCGAGCGGCTCGGCGGCATCCGGCTCGAGATCAACGGCACTGACGTGGCCAAGCTCGGTCTCGCAGAGTCGCCTCGGGTCGGAGAGATCCTCGTGGAGCTTCGCCGTCGCAAGCTGAATGGTGAGCTGGACGGGCGGGAATCGGAGCTCGCGGCAGCCCGCGAGCTGATCGAGCGCGCGTGAGCGTCCCGCTTTTTCGCTGGGAAATTCCGGGGCCGTATGAAGTTGCCTTCTCGACTCGTGTCGGCGGAGCAAGTGAGGGACCGTTCGAGTCGCTCAATCTCGGCATCCTCACCGGCGACGAGCCCGACCGTGTGCTCGAGAATCGCTCTCGGCTCTGCCGTCACGCCGGAGCGGATCCCGAGCAGGCGACGATGCTCTGGCAACAGCACGGAGCGGGCGTCGTGCGGGCGCAGGCCGACCGGGGCGTGATGACGGCCGGCTTCGACCATCCTCCGGGGGATGCCCTGTGGACCGACGAGCCCGGGCTCGCGATGATGCTGATCACGGCGGATTGCCTGCCGGTTGCGATTGCGCGTGCAGACGGCGGCGAGCCCGCGCTCGCCGTGCTCCACGTCGGCTGGCGTGGGCTGCTCGAGGGGATCGTCACCGCGGCGATCGGAGCCCTGGGCGGAGGACGCCTGAGGGCGGCGATCGGCCCTGGGGTCGGCCCCTGCTGCTACGAGGTGGGGGAGGAGGTCGCAGGGCCGTTCCGGAATCGTTTCGGCACCGGGGTTCTGAACGGCAAGCAGCTCGATCTCAACGCAGCGACCGAGCAGGCACTCGCCTCAGCGGGCTGCGCGCGAGTCGAGCGGGTCGACCTGTGCACTTCCTGTCACCCCGACCTCTTCTTCTCGCACCGGCGCGACGGGCCGGCGACCGGCCGCCAGGGAGTGATTGCGCTTGTCACCTGATGAGGTGAGCGCGCGGTATGCCCGCGTACAGGAGGAGGTCGGGCCCGATGTCACAATCGTTGCGGCCACGAAGTACGTCTCCGTCGAAGACATGGCTGTACTGGCGGAGGCCGGAATCGTCGTCGTCGGCGAAAACCGGGCCCAGGACCTGGAGGCGAAGCACGCCGCCCACGGCGATGCCTTTCACTGGCACTTCATCGGCCATCTGCAAAGCCGCAAGGCGACGATCGTGAACGAGATCTGCGAGCTCGTGCACTCGCTGGACTCCGAGTCGGCTGCGCGGCGACTCGAGGTGCCGGCGCTCGTCCAGGTCAATCTCGCCGGCGAGGAGTCGAAATCCGGCGTCGCACCCGAAAAGCTCGGCGAATTCCTGAAGCTATACCCGCACGTCCGCGGCCTGTCGACGATGCCTCCGGAAACGGATGATCCGGAAGGATCCCGTCCTCTCTTTCGCAGGCTCCGCGAACTGGCGGAAGACCACGGTCTCGGCGAGCTTTCAATGGGCACGAGCCAGGATTACAAGGTGGCAGTGGAGGAGGGAGCCACAATGATTCGGATCGGAGCGGTCCTCTACGGCGATCGTCGATGAGAGCTCGTTGTCGGCGGAGCCGAATTTGGTCTTGCGCAGGAGAAATGCGCAGGAGGAGGTACATGGGGAGACCATGGGTTCCCCCATGCTGAGTTAACATTTCCCCCTGCTATGGCCTTCGCCGACGTCTGGAACCGCACACTCGTCTACTTCGGGATCGCCGAGGAGGACGAGGAGTGGGACGAGGACGGCTATGTCACAAACGAGGAGCTCGAGCGCTCCTACAGCGAGCGCCCGAACGTGCGCCGGCTCTCACCGCGCCGACGACGGGGCGAGTTCGAGGACTGGACGGAGCCCGAAGCCGCTCCCAGCGCCCGGGCTGCCGTCGTGCGGCCGTCCCGGCCCCGCCCGGTCGAGGCCGCACCCGGCCACCCATCGGTGCGCGTCCATCTGGTCGTCCCGCGCAGTTTCAACGATGCCCAGCAGATCGCGGACAAGTTCAAGGAGGGGACGCCGGTCATCCTCAACCTCCAGGGCACCGACGCTGAGCTCTCCAAGCGGCTGATCGACTTCGCGAGCGGGCTCACCTACGCGCTTGGCGGCGGAATGCAGCGCGTCGCCGACAAGGTCTTCCTGCTCACGCCGCGAAACGTCGAGGTCTCCGCCGAGGAGCGCGCGCGACTCCTCGAGCGCGGCGGCTTCTTCAACCAGGCTTAAACCCTTAAGAGGAAGACCCCTCTGGGGGCCGAACTCCGCCGCATGGGCGGCTTGACCGTGCTCGCGGACACAATCTCGTCGATCGGGAACTTCGTGGACGTCTTCATCTCGGTCTACATCCTCCTGATCTTCGCGTACATCATCACGTCCTGGGTTCGGCTTCCCTATTCGCCTTGGCTGAACCGGATTCAGCGCTTCCTCTACGACGTCTGCGAGCCCTATCTGCGTCTGTTCCGTCGCATCCTGCCGCCCTTCGGCCCCCTGGACCTGTCGCCGATCATCGCGATCTTCAGCCTCATCTTCCTCGAGCGGCTGATCCAGGCGATCCTCGACCGACTGAATTGAGAAAGGAGGTGGAGAAATGGCACTGACACCTGTCGAAATCCGGCACGTCAAGCTGGCGCGCAGCCCCCTCGGGTACGACCGCGGGGCTACGGACCGGCTGCTCGAAGAGATCGTCGAGAGCTTCGAGGAGGTCTGGCGGGAACGGGCCGAACTCGAGGACAAGCTCGAGCGGGTCGAGTCCGACATCGCCCGCTACCGCGACCTCGAGACACTGCTGCGCAAGACCCTCGTCTCGGCGGAGCGAAGCGCACAGGAACTGAAGGACCAGGCCCGCCGCGAGGCGGACGTGATCCTGACCGAGTCTCACGCGGAGGCGCGCCTGATCAAACAGCGCGCGCTCGCCGAGCGGGAGCACCTGCGCGGAGAGGCGAGTCGGATCCGGTCGCTGCTGCGGTCGGCGCTCGCGATGGTCGACGAGCAGGAGGGAGAAGACGAGGCGATCGAGGCGGCATAGAGCCGTTGGGATTGACTCCAGCCGGTCGACCGGTCATTTCCGACGGACGCACGAGCAGAGCTCGCGCGTCCTGATGGTCGGCGCTGCAAGCAGCGCCTAGGAGCCGACTAGACTTCCTCCATGGCGATCGATCCGGCGCGCTTTCGTGACGAGCTCCTGGCGGAGCGCCGCCGCGTGCTCGACGCGATCGAGTACCTGCACAAGGAGAACCCGGGATCGATCGAGGACGAGACGGAGGAGATGCCGATCGACAACCACCTCGCGGAGACGGCGACCGCCACGCTCGATCGCGAGATCGATTACACGCTCGAGGAGAATTCCGAGCACGTGCTCGCCGGGATCGACGCCGCGCTCGAGCGGATCGATGACGGCACGTTCGGCAAGTGCGTGACCTGTGGCCGGGAGATCGCCGAGGATCGGCTCGCGGCGATTCCGTGGGCCACGCAGTGCATCGACTGCAAGCGCAGGGACGAACGGGGTTGAGCGAGCCCGCCTCACGGGTCGCTGATGTGCGCGTCGGATCGTCGACCGATGCCCTAACGCCCGTCTCCGGGGCGCACCGCTCGCTCGCTGCGCGGGCGCAGCAATGGGTCGGCCTCTCCGCGATCGCGCTCGCCGCGCTCGGCGGCGACCAGTTGACGAAGCACATCGTGGCCAGCCATCTTTCGCTCGACGCCGAGCGCCACGTCGCTGGGCCGCTCTCGATTCACCACGTCCAAAACTCGGGCATCGCATTCGGCCTCTTCGCGAGCGCGACGCCGATCGTGACGGTGCTGACCGCGGTCGCCGTCGGGTGGATGCTCCTCTTCTTCGCCCGCTCGGGCGCGCGGCATCCGATTCTGCCCGTCGCCCTGGGGCTCTTGATCGGCGGCAGCGCGTCGAACCTCGTCGATCGCATTCGCCTCGGGCACGTGACCGACTTCATCGACCTGCGCTTTTGGCCTGCGTTCAACCTCGCCGACAGCTTCATCGTCCTCGGTGTCCTCGTGCTCCTGGCCGCCCTGCTCCTGCCGCAACGGGTCCGCGCCCGCCCGCGGGTCGTGCCCGACTGAGGTCTGTAGTCCGTGCCGAGGCGGCTGGTGTCCGCCTCGATCGCTACCTGGCGGAGCTACCGCAAATCGGCTCGCGCTCGGCTGCCGAGCGGCTCCTCGCGATGGGCGCGGTGCTCGTCGACGGGGCTGAACGGCCGAAAAGCCATCGCCTCGAGGGCGGCGAGGAGCTCGAGGTGGAGCTGCCTGCGAAAGAGGAGCAAGTGCTCGAGCCTGAGGAGGTCGACTTCCGCGTCGGCTACGAGGACGAGCATCTGCTCGTCGTCGACAAGCCGGCCGGCGTCGTCGTGCATCCCGCGGCCGGCCATGCGAGCGGCACCCTGGTTCACGGGCTCGTCGGCCGGGCCGGGGGCGGGGAGGAGGACCGCCCAGGCATCGTGCACCGGCTCGACCGGGACACCTCGGGCCTGCTCGTCGTCGCGCGCTCGGAAGAGGCCTACCGCCGCCTGCAGGAGCTGGTGCGCGCACGAGCACTCGAGCGCAGCTACGTCGCGCTCGTCCGCGGGCGGCCGCGTTCCTGGCGGGGCCGGATCGAGGCCCCGATCGGCCGTGACCGCGACGAGCCGACGCGACAGTCGCTTGACACGGACAACCCCCGCGAGGCCGTCACCCACTTCGAGGTCGCCGAGCTCCTGCGGGGACATGCCCTCTTGAACGTGCGCCTCGAAACCGGCCGGACGCATCAGATTCGCGTGCATCTCGCCGCACTCGACCTGCCGCTGGTCGGAGACCCGGTCTACGGCGTCTCCGACCAGGCGCTCGGCCGCCAGTTCCTGCACGCCCGGCGACTGGCGTTCGAGCATCCGTTCACGGGCGAGCGGATCGAGGTCGAATCGCCGCTTCCGCCCGAGTTGGAGGCGTATCTGAGCCAGCTGCGAGGCAGCGGCTAGAATCCACGGACTCTGTAACCGTCCCGGCGGAAAGACGGGTGGTGGTGCCGGCTCGAGCGAGCCGGTTCCGCCCGGCGCCGCCGGCTGAATTGCATCCAACCAACAGGAGGTAGCACGTGCCCGTCGTCACCATGCGAGAGCTGCTGGAGGCCGGGGTCCATTTCGGCCACCAGACGCGCCGCTGGGACCCCAAGATGCGCCGCTTCATCTTCGGCGAGCGCGGCGGCATCTACATCATCAATCTCGAGCAGACGTTACGATCTCGAGCCGCATCGAGCGCCTCCACGAGCTGCGCCGCCTGAACGAGGAAGGACAGCTCGACCTGCTGCCGCCGAAGGAGCGGATCTCGATGGCCGCCGAGCTCGAGCGCCTGGAGAGCCATCTGGGCGGTGTGGCCGACATGAAGAAGCAGCCCGATGCGATGCTCGTCATCGACCTGCGCAAGGAGGCGATCGCAGTGCGGGAGGCGCGCCGGTTGGGCCTGCCGGTCGTTGCGCTCGTCGACACCAACTGCGATCCCGACGAGGCCGACTACGTCGTGCCGGGGAACGACGACGCGATCAAGGCCTGCGAGCTCGTGATCCGGACGATGGCCGACGCCATCGAAGCCGGAAAGCAGCAGGTGAAGGTCGAGGAGTTCCAGCAGCCGGAGGCCGAAGAAGAGGCGGAGGAAGCCCCTCCGGTCGAAGAAGAAGCGGCCGCGGTCGAGCAGGAGCCCGCGGTCGAGCAGCTGTCGCAGGGCGAGAGCGCGGAAGAGACCATCGCTGCGGAGCAACCGCAGGAGGAGGTGCCGGCCGAATGAGCGAGATTCCGGCTGATCTCGTCAAGCAGCTTCGAGAGATGACCGGCGCGCCGATGATGGACTGCAAGCGGGCCCTGCAGGAGACGGCAGGCGACCTCGAGGCCGCGAAACAGCTGCTGCGCGAATGGGGCGTGGCGCAGGCCGGCAAGCGGGCCGGTCGCGAGACGACGGAGGGCGTCGTGCTCGCCCGCGTCGACGATTCGAAGGGGACGCTCGTCGCGGTTGGGTCGGAGACGGAGCCGGTGTCGAAGAACGAAGAATTTCGGGCGTTCGCAGAGCGTTTGCTCGATGCCGTCGAGAAGGACGGTCCGGAGGCAGTGACGATGCTCGAAGACGAACGCACGGACCTCGTCGCCAAGATCGGCGAGAACATCGTCGTTCGCGGAGCGGTTCGGTTCGAGTCTTCGAACGGCGAGGCGATCGCCGCGTATGTCCACCCGCCGGCACACAAGATCGGCGTGCTCGTCAAGGCGGAGGGCTCCACCGAGGCTGCGCGGCGGTTGGCGATGCACATTGCCTTCGCGGCGCCCCGGTACGAAACCCGTGATGATGTGTCCGAGGCGGAGATCTCAGCCGAGCGCTCGATCTTCGAGAAGCTTCCTGAGGTCGAGTCGAAGCCCGAGCAGGCGCGGGCGAAGATCGTCGAGGGGATGCTGGGCAAACGTTTCTTCGCCGAGACTGTCCTAGTCGAACAGCCCTGGATCCACGAGCCTAAGAAGACCGTCGCGCAGGCGCTCGAGGAGGAGGGGCTGAAGGTGATCGACTTCGAGCGCTACGCCCTCGCCGAGTGACCGTGCGCGAGGAAGAGAATGCGGTCGAGCCCGCCACGAGCCGGACCGCTTTCCACCGCGTCCTGCTGAAGCTCTCCGGCGAGGCCCTGATGGGCGAGCAGGAGTTCGGCCTCGATCTGCCGCGGATCGAGGACATCGCCCAGGAGATCGTCGAGTGCCGGGAGACGGGAGTCGAGATCGCCGTCGTCGTCGGGGCCGGGAACATCTACCGCGGCATGGCCGCAGCAGCCGAGGGGATGGACCGGGCGACCGCGGACTACGCGGGGATGCTCGCAACCCTGCTGAACGCGCTCGCGCTCCAGGATGTGCTCGAGCGGCTCGGCGCGCATACCAGGATCCTGTCTGCGATCGGAGTCGCCGAGGTCGCAGAGCCCTACATCCGGCGTCGCGGGATCCGGCACCTCGAGAAGGGTCGGATCGTCATCTTCGCGGCCGGCACCGGGAATCCGTTCTTCACAACCGACACGGCGGCCGCTCTTCGTGCGCTCGAGATCGGCGCCGACGCGATCTTGATGGCGAAGCATGCGATCGAGGGCGTCTACGACGGTGACCCGCGCGAGAACCCGGACGCACAGCTGCTTCCAGAGCTGACTCATCTGCAGGCAATCGAGCGCGGGCTGCGCGTGATGGACACGACCGCCCTCTCGCTCTGCATGGAGAACGGGCTGCCGATCTACGTGTTCGGGCTCGCCGACGGAAACATCAAGCGAGTGCTTTCCGGCGAGCGAGTCGGCACAATCATCGCGACCCCGGAGAAGGAGAGCGCGTGATCGACGATCTGATCGACGACGCGACCAGGCGCATGGACAAGTCGGTCGAGTCCACCCAGGTCGAGTTCAACACCGTCCGCACCGGCCGCGCCTCGGCTGCGCTACTCGATCGCATCCAGGTCGACTACTACGGGCAGCCGACTCCGCTCAAGCAGCTGGCGACGATCAACGTCCCCGAGCCGCGCCTGCTCACCGTCCAACCGTTCGACCCGAGCTCGCTGAAGGCGATCGAGCGTGCGATTCAGGAATCGGAGCTCGGCCTCACCCCGTCGAACGACGGCAAGGTGATCCGGCTTCCGATCCCGCAGCTGACCGAAGAGCGCCGCAAGGAGCTGGTGAAGATCGTCCGGCAGATCGCGGAAGACGGCAGGATCGCGATTCGCAACGTCCGCCGCGATGTCGACAAGCACCTGAAAGAGCTCAAGACCCAGGGCCAGGTCGGTGAGGACGACGAGCGGCGCGCAGAGGATCGCGTCCAGAAGCTCACGGACGGCCATACGAGCAAGATCGACGACCTGCTCAGGCGCAAGGAAACCGAGATCACGGAAGTCTAGACAGGCCCGCGCGTAGGATCACCTCCTCCTCTTGCGGCTTCTGAGCCAGATCCTTCGACGAGGGCGCCGGCCGCTTGGGCCCGGCGAGACCCCACGCTCGGTGGCGATCATCCTGGACGGCAACGGTCGCTGGGCCACCAAGCGCGGCCTGCCGGTCGAAGCGGGGCACCGAGAGGGCACGAGGGCGCTGCGGCGCACGGTGGAGGCCGCGATCGACCTCGGGATCGAATCGCTCACCGTCTATGCATTCTCGACCGAGAACTGGTTGCGGCCCCCCGCCGAGGTCGATTCGCTGATGGACATCTTCCGGGAGACGATTGACCGTGAGCTCCCCGATCTCGCGAAGCAGGGTGTCCGCACGCGCTTCATCGGCCGGCGCGACCGCGCCTCCGATGAGCTGCGGGAGCGCATGGCCGCGCTCGAGCACGAGACCGCGAACCGGAACCGGCTCAACCTCTGGATTGCATTCGACTACGGGGGCCGCGCGGAGCTTGCCGACGCAGCGCGAGCGCTGATCGCCTCGGGCGTCCGGGCGGAGGAGGTCGACGAGGACGTGCTCGCGGTGTACCTCTATGCGCCCGACATGCCGGATCCGGACCTGCTGATCAGGACGTCCGGAGAGCACAGGATCTCGAACTTCCTCCTCTGGCAGCTTGCGTACTCCGAGCTCGTCTTCGTCGACACGCTCTGGCCCGACTTCGGTGAGAGCGATTTGCGGCAGGCGGTCGTCGCCTACGCGGGCAGACGGCGGAGGTTCGGAGGGCGATGAGCTCTTTCTGGTCGCGGATCCTCGTTTCCGCGATCGGCGTGCCGATCGTGCTGTGGCTCGTTTACCTCGGCGGCTGGTCGATGTTCGCGCTTGCCGCCGCCGCGGCGCTCGTCGCGCTGCACGAGCTCTACTGGATGACGCGGACCCTACGGCCGGTCGTCCTCGCGGGGTATCTCGGTGCGCTCGCCGCCCTGCTCGGCGCGACGCTGGGCGGGCCGGCCTGGGCGCTCGGGGGCCTCTTCAGCACGCTTGCGTTCGCGTTCGTCTTCAAAGGCGTCTCCGGGACGAGGCAGTCGACGACGGTCTCTGTGTCGCTGACCATGCTCGGAGCCGGCTGGATCGGCCTCGGGCTCGCCCACGCAGTCCTCTTGCGCGACATCGCGGAGCACGGGCTGCTCGCTGCATACACCGTGCTGCTCGCGGTCTGGGCGGGAGACGCCGCGGCCTACCTCATCGGTTTCCTCTTCGGCCGCCACAAGCTGGCGCCCTCTGTCTCGCCGGGCAAGACCTGGGAGGGGCTCGTGGCGGGCACCGCGGCCACGATCGCAGTCACCTTCATCGCGCTCTACAAGACCGGTTTCCTGTCCATTCCGGAGTCACTGGTGCTCGGGGTCGTCATCGCCGCCGCGGCGCCGCTGGGAGACCTCTTCGAGTCGGCGATCAAGCGCGACATGGGTGTCAAGGACTCCGGCCGGCTCCTCGGTGGGCACGGAGGCATGCTCGACCGGATCGATGCGCTCCTCTTCTCCTGGGTCGCGGCCTACTACGTCATCGCCGCTTTCGGCCAGGTCTGATCTTGAGTCCCTACGCCTCATATGTGCCGAAACCGACGCGTAAGACCGGCCGTACACTTTGGTCGTGAAACGGATCGCCGTTCTGGGCGCGACAGGGTCGATCGGCCAGGCGCTCGAGATCGTCGACGCCCATCCTGACCTGGAGGTGTGTGCGCTCGCCTCGGGCTCGAACGAGCTCGACGCCCTCGCGGCAGCGCGCGGGGTCGAGCACGCGCAGGTCGGAGGTGAGCTCACAGCCCTGCTGGAGCGAGCCGAGCCGGACGTCGTCCTGAACGCCGTCGTCGGTTTCGCCGGCCTGCCCGCGACGATGTGGGCGCTCGAGCGGGGCATCACGCTCGCACTCGCCAACAAGGAGAGCCTCGTCGCGGCGGGTGATCTCGCTCTCGCCGCCCGGGAGCGGGGCGGAGGCCTACTGCTTCCGGTCGACAGCGAGCACTCCGCGCTCTACCAGTGCCTTGAAGGCCGCGCGCCGGAGACGGTTCAGGCCCTCGTCCTCACCGCCTCGGGCGGCCCGTTCCGGGGCCGAACGAGGGCGGAGCTCGAGGCGGTCACGCGTGCGGATGCGCTCGCCCATCCAACCTGGCGCATGGGGCCGAAGATCACGATCGACTCGGCGACGCTTGCGAACAAGGGACTCGAGCTGCTCGAGGCGCATTTCCTCTTCGCAGTCCCGTACGAGCGGATCGAGGTCGTCGTCCATCCGAGCTCGGTCGTCCACGGGCTCGTGCGTTTCCGGGATGGGGCAGCGATTGCGCACCTCGGCCATCCGGACATGCGGGTGCCGATCTCTTTCGCGCTCACCTATCCGGAGCGGTCGGCGACCGAAGCCGAACCGCTGGACCTGGCGGCCGGGCTGACGCTCGAGTTCGAGCCTCCGGATCTCGAGACGTTTCCCCTGCTCGCCCTGGCGCGGGGGGCGGGAGAGTCCGGCGGCACACATCCCTGCGCCTACAACGCCGCCAACGAGGCGGCTGTGCAGGCCTTTCTCGCGGGCCGGCTGCCGTTCCTGCGCATCGCCGAGGTCGTGGAGGAGACGCTCGCCACCGTCGACGGCGCGCCTGCTAGCGATCTGGACGAGCTCCGGGAGGCGGATGCCGAGGCGCGCCGTCTCGCCGAGCGCGCGATTGGAGCCGTGCTCACGTGAACTTCCTGATCGCCGTCCTCGGCCTGGGCCTGCTCATCTTCGTGCACGAGGCCGGACACTTCTTCACCGCTCGCGCCGTCGGGATGACCCCGCGGCGGTTCTACATCGGCTTCCCGCCGCCGCTTGCGCGCGTGCGCCGGAAGGGCATCGAGTACGGCATCGGAGCGATCCCGCTCGGCGGCTACGTGAAGATCCCGGGCATGCACCGGCCGGCGCCGTCGGACGTGGACGCGTACTTCGGCCCTGCACTGGCGCAGGCCCCGCAGCTGATCGGCCCTCTCGAGCACGTGAAGCGGCGACTTGCCGAGGATGATCTCGAGGGCGCACGGGGTCTGCTCGGAGCGCTCGAGGAAGCCGTACAGCGCGCAGAGCTCACCTCACAGGCCGAGAAGGCGGCCCATCGCGGGCTCGACGAGCTCAGGGATGGGCTTGGCACGGATGCCTACTGGCGTCAGCGAACATGGAGGCGAGTCGCAGTCATCTTTGCCGGGCCGGGCACGAATGTCGTGTTTGCGGTCGTCCTCTTCACGACGCTCTTCGTCATCAGCAGCGGCGGTTACCGGCTCGGCTTCTCACTCAAGCCCGACGCCCCTGTCGTCGAGGAAGTCCGAGCGGACCGGCCCGCCGGGCAGATCGGCCTCAAACCCGGCGACCGCATCATTGCGATCAACGGTCACCGGGTCGAGAACGGCGAGGACGTGCCGCGGCTGATCGAAGCGTCGAATGGTCACAAAGTCACGGTGGAGGTCCGCAGAGCAGGGATGACCCTGGCGCTCGGGCCGGTGAAGCCGCATCGAGAGCCGAAGCTTTCGGTGCCCAGGGCGAGCTGGGAGTCGCTTCGGCTGACCGGCCTCGTGACCAAGGAGATCGGAGCGTCGCTCGGTCGACTCGTGCACGGCGAGGGGCGGAAGGACGTCTCGAGCCCGGTTGGCATCGTCGAGGGCTCGTCGGAGGCGCTCGACCGCGGCGTCGAGACGTATCTCTGGGTGCTTGGCCTGTTGAGCCTCTCGCTCGCCCTGCTCAATCTCCTGCCGCTCCTACCGCTCGACGGCGGCCACATCGCCTTCTCGATCGTCGAAGGAGTCCGCGGTCGGGCCGTCGGCCGGGAGGTCTATGAGCGCGTTTCGGCGATCGGCATCGCGCTCGTGATCCTGCTGTTCTTCATCGGGCTCTCGAACGACGTCGGTAGGTTGGGGGAGTAGCGGGTGGCGAGCGAAAAGTCGATCAAGGTCGGCAACGTCAGGATCGGTGGCGGTGCCCCAGTCGTCGTCCAGTCGATGACCCTGACTCCCACGCACGACGTGCCGGCGACGACGGCTCAGATCGCCGCCCTTGCCTCCGCGGGTTGCGAGATCGTACGCTGCGCGGTCCCGAAGATCGAGGACGCCGAGGCGCTGCGAAAGATCGTCCGCCTGTCGCCGATTCCCGTGATCGCCGACATCCACTTCAACGCCAGCCTTGCGCTGCGCGCGATCGACGCCGGAGTGGCGGCGGTGCGGATCAACCCCGGCAACATCGGCGGCCCCGAAAAGGTCGAGCAGGTCGTCGAAGCCGCGCGCTCAGCCGGCATTCCGATGCGGATCGGAGTCAACTCCGGCTCGCTTCCCAAGCATCTGCACGAGCTCGCCCATCAGGATCAGGCCGAGGCGCTGGTCGCGGCGGCGCTCGAGGACGTCGAGCTGCTCGAGCGGCTCGACTACCGCGACTTGAAGATCTCGGTCAAGTCGACGCACGTGCCGACGATGATCCGCGCCTACCGGCTGCTCGCGGATCGCGTCCCGTATCCGCTCCATCTGGGCGTCACGGAGGCCGGTACGTCCTTCGCGGGGTCGATCAAGAGCGCGGTTGGGATCGGCGCTTTGCTCGCGGACGGGATCGGCGACACGCTGCGGGTCTCGCTGACGGCCGACCCGGTCAAGGAGGTCGAGGTCGCCTGGGAGATCCTGAAGACGCTCGGCCTCCGCGAGCGAGGGCCGGTCATGATCGCCTGCCCCTCGTGCGGCCGGGACAACGTCGGAGTGGAGAACCTCGCGGTCGAGGTCGAGGGGAGGCTCAAGGACTATCCGCAGGCGTTCGAGGTCGCGGTCATGGGCTGTGCCGTCAACGGCCCGGGTGAGGCCGGCGACGCCGACTTCGGGATCGCCGGCGGGCGCGACGTCGGTTTCATCTACGCGCACGGCCGGGTGTTGAAGAAGGTCTCGTCCGAAGCGCTCGTCGACGAGCTCTTCGAGGAGATCGACCACTGGATCGAGGGCGGCATGCGCCGACCAAAACGGCTGAAGATGGCAAAACCGGCAGCGCTTGCAATGGCCGAGGCTTCCGAAATCCCCTTGGATTAAGTGCCTCCTGGGGTGACATTGCCGAGCTTCTGGGTCGCGAGGACGCGGTGATCGCGGGCCAGAAACCGGTGAATGTTGCCCGGGGAGGCACTAAGGTTCGAGGATGGTGAGGCGGGCTTCCCAGCTCTTCCTGCCGACGCTCCGGGACGACCCCGCGGACGCCGAGGCCGTGAGCCACAAGCTGCTTGTCCGCGGCGCTTTCATCCGTCAGGTGAGCGCCGGCCTCTGGACCTTCCTCCCTCTCGGCTGGCGCGCCCACGAGCGGATCGCCCAGATCATCCGCGAGGAGATGGACGCGATCGGCGCGCAGGAGATGCTGATGCCAGTATTGACGCCTGCGGAGCTCTGGCAGGCGACCGGGCGGTACGGAATTCCGGAGGTCTTCAAGGTGCGCGACCGCAACGACCGCGAGTTCGTGCTGCCGCTCACGCACGAGGAGACGATCACGTTCCACGCGCGCGAGATCCAGTCCTACCGAGACCTGCCGCAGATGCTCTACCACTTCCAGACCAAGGACCGTGACGAGCCGCGTCCGCGTGCGGGGCTCATCCGCGTGCGCGAGTTCATCATGAAGGACTCGTATTCGTTCGACCGCGATGCGGAGGGCCTCGATCGCAGCTTCCAGCTCCACAAGGGCGCATACGATCGGATCTTCGAGCGCTGCGAGCTGGAGGTTCACGCCGTGCAAGCGGAGTCGGGAATGATGGGCGGGAGCGAGAGCATGGACTATCTCGCTCCCTCAGCCACCGGCCAGAACACGCTCGTGACGTGCGAGCGGGGTGATTACGCGGCCGATCTCGAGATCGCGCAGGGCGTGCCGCGGGGTGCCGAGTTCCCGCCGCCTCTGGACGAGCCCGAGGAAGTCGAGACTCCAAACACGGCGACGATCCAGGACGTCTCGAAGCTGCTCGGCGTCGACGAGGCGGCGACGTCGAAGGCGATGCCCGTCGTCGCCGACGGCAAGGTCGTGCTCGGCCTCGTGCGTGGTGACGACCGCCTCGACGAGGGGAAGATGATCGAGGCCCTCGGCCAAGCCTTCCGGCCCGCGACCGAAGAGGAGATCCGCGAGGCCTTCGGTGCAGATCCAGGCTCGATCGGGCCGGTGGGCGCTTCAGTGGAGGTCGTCGCCGACGAGGCGCTTCGCGAAGGACAGTTCGTGGCCGGGGCCAACCGCACCGGCTACCACCTGCGCGGGGTCGAGGCGGGCCGGGATTTTCAGCCGCGTTTCGCGAACATCCGCGAGGTGCGGGAAGGCGACGCCTGCCCGCGCTGCGGCGGGCGCCTCCAATTGCGCACGGCGATCGAGGTCGGTCACATCTTCAAGCTCGACACCTACTACTCCACGCCGCTCGACGCGACGTTTCTCGACGAGGACGGGACCGAGAAACCGCTGATCATGGGCAGCTACGGCATCGGCCCTGGAAGGACGCTGGCAGCGATCGTCGAGCAGCACTACGACGAGCACGGCATTACGTGGCCGCGCTCGGTTGCACCCTACGACGTCCATGTCGTGGTGCTGCCAGGCCTCGAGGAACGCGCCGAGGAGGTGGCCGCGAAGCTCGACGAGGCCGGCGACGCCGTGCTCCTGGACGACCGCGAGCAGCGGGCGGGGGAGAAGTTCGCGGACGCAGATCTCATCGGTCTGCCGGTACGGGTCACTGTCGGAAGGAAGACGCTCGACGACGACGCGGTCGACGTTCGCGACCGGGCGTCGGGCGATGAACGGCGCGTGCCGATCGCCGACCTGGGAAGCTTCCGCTGATGGCGCGGCGACGGCGCTTCAGCGAGGACGGCTTCGGCGAGACGCTCGAGCGCCTGATGACCGAGAACGGCGTCACCTATCGGGCTCTCGCTGCGAAGACGCGACTCTCCGCTGGGTACCTCAACCACCTCGTCCACGGCAATCGGCCGGTGCCCTCGACCGACATCGTCCGCAAACTCGCGTCGGCGCTCGACGTCGAGCCTGAGCACTTCCGCGAGTACCGGCTGCGGGTGATCACGGAGCGGCTGGAGGAGATGCCGGACCTCATCGACCGGCTCTACAAGCGCCTCGGCGAAGGCGGCTAGAATCGCCTAGACGGGGCGTGGCGCAGCCTGGTTAGCACGCTTGTCTGGGGGACCTGAGGCAGCGCTTGCGATGCCGTTAAGAGGCCGCGCGTCTCCGACGCGGGGCCGCTACTCTTGTCCCCCACGGGGCGTGGCGCAGCCTGGTTAGCGCGCTTGTCTGGGGGACAAGAGGTCCCCGGTTCAAATCCGGGCGCCCCGACCTAAGAAGGTCCTGCAAATCCGCAGTTTCCGGGGTGTTAGCTACTTGCGCCTGCCCGGCCTTCTCGCCGGTCAGCTGACGCTCCGGGCTAGCTCCTTGCGTTGTCGACGGAGGAGGTGTATCACGTCACTAGAGTTCCTTTCACCAGCATGTTCCGGTACCGGAAACCGCTGTTCTCAGGCGTGATGGCGCTTGTTGGAACGGGTTTGCTCATCGCAGCGGCCTTCGCAAGACCCGGCCTCAGCGTCCCGTCGCGGGACTCGAGCGAGCAAGTCAAGAACGGCGGCACGTTGCGGATCAGCGATCCGTACGACGTGGACGCGATCGATCCCGCCCGCGCATTCCTCCCGGAGTCATGGCAAATGGAGCAGGCGACGTGCGCGCTCCTGGTGCGGTCCGCCGACAGGCTGTCACGCCATGGCAGCCTTCGCATCGTCCCGGAGGTCGCGGCAGGTTGGCCGAGGAGCTCGCGCGACGGGAAGAAATACACGTTCACGATCAGGAAGGGATTCCGCTTCAACACCGGCGAGCACATGACGGCGCGGAACTTCGCCTACGCGATCAACCGAGATCTCAACCCGACGATGGAGTCGCCGGCAGCGACCTACCTTCAGGACGTCGTCGGCGCCGGGCGGGTGACGTCGGGAGCTGCGGCCACCGCGTCCGGGGTACTGGCCAAGGGCAATCGGCTGACGATCAGGCTCTTGCGTCCGGTACCCGACTTTACCGCGCGCATGACGATGCCCTTCTTCTGTGCGATCCCGCTCGGCCTGCCCATCACCCGGGAGGGGGCCTCCGCGCCCCTCCCCTCGGCCGGCCCCTATTACGTCGCTCGCTGGGAACCGGGGCGAGCGCTCGAGCTCGTGCGGAACCCTCTGTACCGTGGCGGGCGTCCGCATCATGCTTCGCGCTTCGTGTACACGATCGGCGAGAGCTGGGAGCGGACCCTCGAGCGGATGACCCGAGGCGAGACCGACTATGTCTACGCGACCCCGGCGCGAACTCCGGAGGAGGTGGTCGTCAAGCTTGCGCGCATATATGGGATCAACCGCTCGCAGTTCTTCGTCAAGCCATCTGGGGGTGTCTTCTTCCTCGCGCTCAACAGCAGTCGGCCCCTATTTCGGAACAATCCCAAGCTGAGACAGGCTGTCAACTTCGCGATCGACCGTACGGCACTGACCGCGGAGCGCGGACCGTACTCCGGCACGCTCACGGATCAATACCTGCCGCCGAGCATGCCCGGCTATCGCGACGCGCACGTCTACCCGCTCCGCCGGCCCGACCTCTCGAGGGCAAGAGCCCTGGCCAAGGGGCGCACGCGGGCCGGCAAGGCAGTGCTCTACACGGCGGCGCGTCCATTGGGGCTCTCTTACGCGCGGATCATCCAGGACAACCTGAGGCGGATCGGGATCGAGGCCGAGATCAAGGCTTTCCCCCCCGAGGTGTTGTTCGCGAAGGAGCTGCTGAGGGGCGAGCCGTTCGACATCGCCTGGGCGGCCTATGCGCCCGACTACCTCGATCCCTACAGCATGCTCAATCTTCAGTTCCACGGTGGCGCGATCGGCTCGTTCAATTACTCCCACTTCGATTCGCCCAGGTACAACCGGCTCTTGGATCACGCCGCGAGGCTTTCCGGCGCGGCCCGCGCCCGCGCCTACGGTACGGTCGACATCGACCTGGCCCGAGACGCGGCGCCGCGAGTGGCTGTCAGCATCTTCAATCAGAGGCTCTTTGTCGGGGCCAGGGTCGGCTGCAGGATCCTCGACCCGTTGACTGGTCTCAACTTGGCCGCCGCCTGCCTACGCTAAATCGCGCGCACGGTGAACCACACTGCGCCCTCACCGGCGGCAATCCCTTGAGGGCGGTTGCCGACGGTGAGAGTCTCCTGCATTTCTGGCGACGACGGATCGATCGTAGCCACGGTCGAGCTTCTGGATTCCGCCACCCAGACACGATCGAAGCCGACCGCGACCCCAAGCGGCCCCGCCCCCGCAACCGGCGTCGTCATTGCGGCGTTGTCGAGTGGGTTGATGCGGGCGAGGAGATTGGTTTCAGCGTCCGTGACCCAGACCGCGTGCGCGCCGACCGCGATGCCTGCCGGGCGGCCCGCGACCGTGATCAGTTGGGCGACGCCAGTCCTCGGGTTTATGCGGGAAACCGTACTCTCCCCCTGGTTCACGACCCAGATCGCCCCGGCGCCGGAGGCGATGGCCGACGGCCTGTCACCGGCATAGATGGGCGAAGGAATGACGCGGTTCGTGTCCGGGTCGATCCGGGACACGGTCGAGTCGCCCCACACGATCCAGACGAGTCCGAAGCCGATGGCTACGGAGGCCGTCTTCGATTGCCCTGTCGGCGGGACTTGAAGAACCTCGATCTTTTGTTGCACCTCGTTGAGGCTTAGGTCTACACGCGAGACCTCTCCGCTCAGCCCGTGCGCGACCCACAAGGCTCCGAAGCCGACGGCGATACCGGTGGGCGTCGCCTGGAGCGGGATGGTCTTGATGACATGCCGTGTGCGCGGATCGATCCGCGACAGCGTCTTGTCCTCGACGTTCGCGACCCAAACCGCTCCCTCGCCGGCGGAGATCGGGCCCGGTGCGTTTCCGACCGGGATCGATGCGATTACCTCGTTCGAAGACGGGTCGATCACGCCGACCGCGTTCGGCGGCACCGTGAGGGAGCCATCCCCGCGGTTGAGCAGGACGAGGGCGACCACGATCGCCGCGACCAACAGCAGCGCTGCGGCGATGATCGGACCGGTCCGCCGACGCAGGAGTGGCCATGTGACCTCCTGCCGAACCGCCTCCGCCAGCTCGCCTTCACGTCCTGCGAAGGGCTGACCGGCTGCCGGCGCGGTGTCTAAGGTCTTCAGCACGGGAAACTCGCTTGGAAGACCGTTCACGACGAGTTGGTAGATCCGCTCGGGCCGGGGGATGTCCTTCAAGCGGTGCTCGCCGAGGTCCACCACACTCATGTCCGGCGGCAGGTCGTCCTCGACGAGATCCCGGCTCGTGCTCGAAAGGAGCATCTGGCCGCCGTGGCCGGAGGCGCAGATGCGGGCGGCACGGTGAACGGCCAGCCCGAGGTAGCGCTCCCCCGCGACGGACGCCTCTCCGGTGTGGATCCCCATCCTCACCCGCACCTGCGAACCGTTGGGCCAGGCATGGCCTATAAGGGCTCGCTGACCCATCACTGCGGCGGCGACGGCATTCATGGCTTTCGGGAAGGCGACGAAGAAGGAGTCGCCCTGAGTGTCGATCTCGCGACCACCGGCCATTTCGAAGGAATCGCGCAACAGCTGCTGGTGCTGGTCGATGACCTCCCGATAGCGACCGCGCAGTTGCCGCTCGAGTCGGGTTGAGCCCTCGACGTCGGTGAAGAGGAAGGTGACCGTCCCAGTGGGAAGTTCAGCCATCGTGCGCCCTCCCGCCACTGTCGCATTCGCACGGAGGCGTGCCAGGGGCGATTGTAGGCGGGCACTGACGGCGTTCGCCGTCGACGAGCTGATGTACGGCATCGCACGCGCACTACTTAGGGATAAGCCGGGGTGGACCCGCGTCCACCTCGGCCGAAACGGAGACTCAGTCGCTGACCGGCGTTTGCGAGGAAGGCCACGAACCGGCCTCTTCGTAGCGATTGGCCTCGCCGGCGAACTCGCCGACGATGGACGCGAAGCTGGTGGCAAGGCTCGCGCGTTCGACACCGATCTCGGCACGTCGCGCGATGAGGCGAGAGACAAGGAAGCCGCCGGCCAGACCAACGATCGCGGCGGTCGATTGTGCGAGCGTTGAGTAGAACCAGTTCGGATCGTGAGACGTGGAGACGACCACGTACACGGGGTTGCCAACGGCGGTCATCGGTACAGACGCATTTTCGCCCTAGGGCGGATGCTCGGCGTTCGTCCTTCGCGTGCTCTTCTCATTTGAGGCAGCAAAAGCTCTGCGTGGGACAGCCTGTGCGTACCGCACGCACGCGTACGAACTCGCCGCCATTCCCTGCATTTCGGTTCTACTCGGTGCGGGCAGACACATACGGATTAGCAGGCACTTCGCTGCAGCGAGCGGCAAGGGCGAGCACTGAAAAACCGGCTGTATGGAACAAGAGGTCCCCGGTTCAAATCCGGGCGCCCCGACTCAAATCAGCCGATAGACGGGGCCCAATAGGGGCAGCCTAAACCGCAGCCGCCTCACAGCCGTCAAAACGAACGTATCGAGCGCCTGCCGCGTTCGGTCGAGAGGCTAAGGCGAGAGCCCTCGGGCGGCGGCTCCGTCAGGTGGGCCGTCCCGGCGACGTGCCTGAACTGCGGCCGGGGGCCAGCGGCGGGCCGGATGAGGCGCAATGCGGAGCGGAGTGTCTAGCCGTATCGGCGCATCTCCGCTGCCAAAAGGCAGGCGCTTTGCCGGTCGGCTCTGTAATCTCCCGCCCGTCTCCCATGAGTACACCGGGGTGGAGCGGATGGCGATAAAACCTCCGACGTGGTTCATAGTGCTAGCCGTCGTCGTCCTTGTCCTGTTCGTGATTCCCTTCCTGGTGTTCGGCATCGGGTCGGACGGCGGGGGCGGCGGGTAGGTAGAAATTGTCGAACCCTTAGGCGCCTCCCCCCCTTCGCTGGCCCCTACATCAGCCTAGAACCGTCTCGAGCGGAGCGGTATTGGCAAGTTTCGGAGCCTGTCCTGTCGGGCCCGCGACGGGCCCAAACGTCCGAGAACCGGCTCGTGGAGGGAAGCGGCGCAAATTTCCGAACGCGCTCGGAATTTCGCAGAGTACCGGTTCAAATCCGGGCGCCCCGACTAATAAACGCGCATGCTCATCAAGCGACGAGCTGGCGAATCGCATCTACGCAACGATTGTCGATCGCCAGCGACGCTAGCTCTTTCCGACGCCTCGGAACTCGAGGAGGACGGTGTCCACGGTCGCACCGGTCGACGGATCCGTCGCGGCGACCTGGAGGACGGCCATGTCCTCGAGGCCGATGAAGAAATCCTCCGGCCGGAAGGCGGCGACGATGTCGCAACTCGCGCCGGCGGGCAGGATCTCGGGCGAGAAGATGGGGCACGTCTGGCCGGGGAGCAATCCCCACGAGAACTGGTCCGGCATGCGTACGGCCGACGTCTGGACGAGCACGTCGGACGACCCGGTGTTCGTGATCGTCGACCCCTTGATCGTGAAGGTGCCCACGGCCTTGGTCCCGAAGTTCACGCGCTTCGGGGTTGCTCTGAGGAGAGCCGTTGCATCTGCCGTTGCGGCCGAGGCGACGCCTCCGCCAACAACCACAGCGGCGAGGCACGCCGTGAGTGCAACCTTCATCTGAGACCTCCTTGGTCACCGCAGGGACCCCGCGTAAGAAAGCGTACGACGGTTTTCGCGCCTATACAAGCCCGTGCCCGGCGCACTCGCTCGATGATCATCGGAACGAGCAGCAGCCAGAGCACGAGTGAGCTGCCGACGATCGGGGGGCGCCGTCACCGGGGCGATTCGAGGGACGAGCCCGCCCGTGGACGGGCTTCACTGGAGGGGCCGGGACCTCTGTCCCCCCGGGCTAGTTGCCTCCCCGTCCACGGGGAGGGAGTCGGGAAGACCTATGCCGCAAGGTTGCGCCGCAGAGACCCGGCCCCTCGAGAGTCCTACGGTGCCCGTCCAGGACTGGTTCTCAGCGACGACGCGCTTGGTCGGGCCTCTGGCCAGCCGATGGCGGAGGACCGGACGCAAACGAATGCACAAGGCCCGGCCGGAGCCGGGCCTTGTCGTCCCTTTCGCAGTGCTGGACTTACTTCGAAAGGTCGCCGCGGATCGCTCCGCCCGGGTAATCCGTCGTATGGACGTTTACGTAGAACGCGGAGGGATCCCGCAGGATCTCCTTCACCAGCGCTCGGGCGACACCAGTCGTGCAGCCTTGCGCGGTACCGGACACATCAGGCGCGGTCAGCCCGACCACGATCGCGCTGGTCGAGCCCCGGTGGATGTGGGCTCCAGTTGCCGGCAGCAGGATGTTGCTCACGCTGAGCCGGTAGCAGACGACGCCAAGACCCGGATTCAGCCGGACGAGTGCCGTGCCGGTTCCGTCCGGATCACCGCCAAGCGCTCCTGTGAGAGTCGCGTTCAGCGGCCGGCCGCCGCGGGTCGGCGTCAGCGGCTGCCGCTGGGTCGGGCAAGCCGGCGGGGCCGGGATGACATCCCAGCTATGCCGCAGGTGCGCCGCAAGCGACTTGTTGCTGACGCGCATGCGGACGTACGGCTTGCCCAGCGAGCTCGTGCGGTGGCAAATCGTCGTCTTGCCTGAAGACTGAGCCTGGCCGCCACTCTGACCGAGCGCGATGCCGGCGGTCATGAGCGCGCCAGCCGTGATCGAAAGCAGTAATAGGCGAAGTTTCATTCGGACCTCCCCTGGTCTGTTGGTGGGGCTCACAGAACTGCCAACCGAAGTTGTTCCCCGTCTGACACCTTTTGCTCGGCCGCCGAGAGCGGCTTTTACAACTCTCTTACACGCAAACAAGCGCCCCGCAGACCGCGGTGATGTTCAGGGCCCGCTGTCCGAAGCGCCGGCTTCCCAGTAGAACTCCTCCGGCGCAAGCGTCGGCGTCTCTGCAAGGAGCGGCCCCCAGGCGCTGAATGCGGCCGAGCGGGTCGGGTCGTCGACGAGCTCGCGGACGAGCCTTTCGACGCCCGAGCCCTCGAAGACGAAGACTGCTGCTTGCTCAGCGAGAAAGATGCTGTGCCGCCGAAAACCGGCCTCGCCGAGATCGTAAGGCGCGCCCTCGGCGAGGATCTGACTCGCTCGCTCGCGCGAGCCTGGCCGAAGCTTGGCGACCACCGCCACGCGCTCAATGACCTCTCCGCCGCGAGGCGGTCCTTGTGATCCCTCGACCTCGTCGGTGCGATCCATCATCTTGGATGGCTCCTTTCGACTCTCGGTGTCCCGCGCAGAGTATGTTCGGCGCCGAGAGGTCATCCGGCACCTTGGGCCAAATCGCCTGAGCGACTCGCCACGCGATGTGTTACAAGCCGCAGCGGGGCGGGTCGGGGCTCAAGGAGACAGGGCGGATGAGCCGGCTGCATACGCCGTTGCGAGCTACGGCCAGCCTAGTTAGGGTCTCCGCGCCCAAGAGCTTTCAGGGAGCTCGAGAGAAGGGGGATTTCATGAGAAAGCGACAACTCGCGATCCTCGCGCTCGTCGCGGCATGTCTCACGACGCTGGCAGTTATCGCGGGGTCGGCCACGGCCGGGCCGTTCACCGTCGCCCCGCCGGCGGTGATTTCGGCGCCGAGCCCCTTCACCAACTGCAACATCGGTCTGCCCGACGGCGGGACGAACTACCTGAACGCCGAGGTCGAGCCCTGGGTTGCCGTCAACCCCGCCAACGCGAGCAACATCATCGGCGTCTACCAGCAGGACCGGTGGTCGAACGGCGGAGCCCGAGGCCTCGTGGCCTCCGTCACCCACGACGGCGGGGCCACCTGGACCCGCTCGTGGGCGCCGTTCAGCTTCTGCTCAGGCGGGAACGCGGCGAACGGCGGCGACTTCGAGCGGGCGTCAGACCCCTGGGTGACGTTCGCGCCGAACGGCGATGCGTACCAGATCGCGATCAACTTCAACGGCGGCTTCAACTTTGACAACGCCGTAACCGTCAGCAAGTCGACCGACGGCGGCGACACGTGGAGCCCGCTGACGACGCTGATCCGCGAAGCCGACCCGCTTTCGTTCAACGACAAGGAGTCGATCACCGCCGACCCGTTCAATGCCAACTACGTCTACGCCGTCTGGGACCGCAGCCGCTTCCCGAGCGACCAGGCGAGCTTCAACGCGCTGCACGGCTTCTCGTTCCGCGGCGACATCTGGTTCTCGCGGACGACGAACGGTGGCGCCAGCTGGGAACCAGCTCGCCCCATCTTCGTGCCGCGGGCGAACCAGTTCTCGATCGGCAATCAGATCGTCGTCCTGCCCAACGGTGACCTCGTCGACATCACGTTCCTCGCCCACGGATCCAGCAATCAGCGCAGCGCGTGGGACGTCGCGGTTCTCCGTTCGACGAACCGCGGCGTGACGTGGTCGTCGCCGATCATCGTCAGCGGTGTCCAGGCCGTATCCGTGCGCGACCCGGAAACCGGCCAGCTGATCCGGACGGGCGACATCCTCCCGGAGATCGCCGTCGACCGGGCGAGCGGCGCGCTCTATGCGGTCTGGCAGGACGCGCGCTTCAGCATTCCTCCGCCCGGTCACGCGTATGCGGGCATCGCGCTCTCGAAGTCGACTGACGGCGGCTTCACCTGGACTTCGCCGGTGCAGGTCAACCAGAGGCCGGACGTGCAGGCGTTAACGCCTTCGGTCGAGGTCGGAGCCAACGGCACGGTCGGAGTCACCTACTACGACTTCCGCAACAACACTTCCGACCCCGGGACGCTTCCGACCGACTACTTCATCGTGCACTCGCACGACGGCGGGGCGACCTTCGGCGACGAGGCACACGTGGCCGGCCCGTTCGACATGAAGACCGCGCCGCGCGCGGGCGGCTTCTTCGTCGGCGACTACGAGGGGCTCGCCACGATCGGGAACACGTTCATTCCCGTGTTCGTGCAGGCGAATTCGGGCAACACCGCCAACCGGACCGACGTCTTCGAGACGACGGCCGGTCCGTAGACGATGCCTCCCAGGCGCCCGCCAATTGTGGGCGGTCGCCTGGGGGCAACACTCGGATTAAGGTTCCGGCGTGGCACCGGCTCGCGTGGCAATCATCGGAGCCGCGCTCGATCTCGGGGCCGGTCGCCGCGGCGTGGACATGGGCCCGTCGGCGATTCGCTACGCGGGCCTGCAGAATCGGCTCGTCCGCGCGGGGATGGAGGTGGAGGATCGCGGGAACGTCAAGGCTCCACTCGCCGAGACTCGGGCAGGCGGACCGGAGCGCGCCCGTTTCCTGCCCGAGATCCTCGAGACCTGTCACCGGGTCGGCAGCGAGGTCGAACGTGCCCGCGCCGACGGGCTACTCCCGCTAATCCTCGGCGGCGACCACTCGATCGCGATCGGCACGCTGAGCGGCCTGGCCGCCTCCGGGCCGGGCGGCGTGCTCTGGCTCGACGCGCACGGCGACCTGAACACTCCCGAGACGACGCCGTCCGGAAACGTCCACGGAATGCCGCTCGCCGCGGCGCTCGGGCTGTGCGGAGCCGAGTTCTCCCGGAACGGGTTGCGACTGCCTGCGGTCGACCCGCAACGAGTGGCGCTCGTCGGAGTTCGCTCGCTCGATCCGGGCGAGCAGGAGGTGGTTCGTCAGCTCGACCTCGCCGTCTACACGATCAGCGATCTCGACCGTCGAGGCGTCCAGCCCGTGATCGACGAGGCCCTTGCTCGAGTCACGGGCGGCTCGTTCGTGCACGTGTCCGTCGACCTCGACGTCGTCGATCCGGAGGTCGCGCCTGGAGTCGGCGATCCTGTGCGCGGCGGGCTCTCGTACCGGGAGGCGCATCTGGCACTCGAGCTCGTGGCCGAGGCCGGCGTGCTCGACTCGCTCGAGCTGGTCGAGGTGAATCCGATCCGGGATCACGAGAACACGACCGCGGCCCTCGCCGTCGGTCTCGCCGCGAGCGCGCTCGGCGTGCGAATCCTCTAGAGGAAGACGTCGGCCGAGCAGCCGAAGACGAGCGCGCCGAACACGTCCGCCCGGTCGAGGCCGGTCAGAGACGGGTGCTCGAGGTCGACCTCGATGTCGGGCCAAGCCTCGAGCCCCAGTGCGGCTGCGCCTTCGTCGGAGCCGAAGCAAAGCAGCGTGTCCGGCGAGATCACGTTCCGCCGCAGCGTGCGCCTGCGCGCGATCCCTTCCAGTTCCCGGAGCTCCTCGAGCGGATCGATGCGGACGTTCGAGTCCGATCCGATGCAGATCCCGATGCTGCGCTCGCAGACGCGCTCCACCGGAAGGAAGCCGTCGCCGAGGTTGGCCTCGGTCGTGGGACAGGCGCAGATGCGCGCGCCCGCCTTGGCGATCAGGTCGAGCTCGTGTTCGTCGGCGTGCGTCGCGTGAACCACGGTCGTGCGAGTCCGGAGGCACCCGCTGCGCGCGAGCAGCTCGATCGGGCGGATGCCGTGTTCGGCGATGCACTCCTCGATCTCACGGGGCTGCTCGTCGGCGTGTACGTGGAGGGGAAGCTCGTGTTGCTCCGCGTAGCGGCCGATCTCCTCGAGCCAGTCCGCCGGGCAAGCGCGGATGGAGTGGGGGGCAAGCCCGACTGCGAGGCCTTGCCCACGGAGATCTTCGACCTGTTGCAGATAGTCCGCTGCCGATGCTTGGCGGAAACGCTCGAGCCCACCTCGCCCGTAAGCGACGTAGAGCAGGACGAAGGCCAACTCCGCCGCGGCTGCCGCCTCGGCCGCCGCCAGGGCCTCCTCGAGGCCGAGGTAGTGGAACTCGCCCACCGCCGTGTAGCCCGCGCGGCGCATTTCGACGTAGACGCGCTCGTACTCGGCGCGCACGCGTTCCGGCGTTTGCGCCTCCGCCTCGGAGAGCATCGCATCACGCCAGGCCCAGAAGTCGTCGCCCTCGGTACGCCCGCGAAGTGCCCGCTGGAAGGCGTGGCTGTGCGCGTTGACGAAGCCCGGGATCGTGAGGCGCTCCGCCACATGGACGACGCTATCAGCCCTGCGGGAGGCCCCTTGGCGCGGTACCCGTGACCTCCTCCCCGATGCGATCGTAGGGAGGAAAATCGTACGCGTGGGTCACGAAAGTCGAGCAAAATCCAAACGACGGGCGGCGCGCGCGCTTTATCCTTGAACCCATGTCCGCCCGCGCGGTGCCCGTTCCGCTTGCGCAGATCCCGAACGCGCTGACCGTTTTCCGGCTGGCGCTGATCCCGATCTTCATCGCCCTCCTGGTGCCCGCGGACGGCGGCCGCAGCTGGCCCGCCGCGATCACATTCGGAGTCGCGGGAGTCACCGACCAGCTCGACGGCTGGCTGGCGCGGCGATGGCGGGTCGAATCGGCCTTCGGCAAGGTCGCGGACCCGCTGGCCGACCGGCTGATGATCGACGCGGCCGTGATCCTGCTCGTGGTCGTCCACCACCGCCTACCGTGGGCCGCGCTTGCACTGATCCTGGCGCGGGACGGCCTGCTCGTGGCTGGGTACAAGCTCATCGTGCCCCGCGGCTACGAGCTCTCGGTGAACTTCCTCGGCAAGCTCGCCACCTGGCTACTGTACGCAGCGCTGGGCTTCCTGATGGTCACGCACAAAGGCGCGGCCTGGCCGCTCTGGATTTTCTGGACCGGCCTCGGCTTCGCGCTCGCAGCCGGTGCTCTCTACGTTGCCTCCGCATTCAGGTTGGTGAGACGGTGAAGGCAGTCGTCATGGCCGGGGGCGAGGGCACACGGCTCCGCCCGTTGACGTCCAATCAGCCGAAGCCGATGGTGCCGATCGTCGGCAAGCCGTGCATGGAGCACATCATCGAGCTCCTTCGTGAGCACGGGTTGGAGGACGTGATCGTCACCGTCGCGTTCTTGCCGCAGGCGATTCGCAGCTACTTCGGAGTGGGCGAGAATCTCGGGGTCGCGATCGAGTACTCGGTCGAGGAGTCCCCACTCGGCACGGCCGGCTCGGTCCGCCTGGCCTCCGACAAGCTGGACGAGACCTTTCTTGTCATCTCCGGCGACGCCCTCTGCGACTTCGACCTCACGCGGCTGGTGAAGTTCCACCGCAAGCGCGGCGCGGCGGTCACGATCGGGCTGAAGTCCGTCGAGAACCCACTCGAGTTCGGCATCGTCGTCACCGACGACAAAGGGAGGATCGAGCGCTTTCTCGAGAAGCCCTCCTGGGGTCAGGTCTTCTCCGACACGATCAACACGGGGGTCTACGTGCTCGAGCCCGAGGTGCTCCAGCACGTGCCCGCCGACAGGCCGTTCGACTTCTCGAAAGAGCTGTTCCCGCTCCTGCTCGAGATGGGCAGGCCGCTCTACGGGCTTCCGATGGACGGCTACTGGCAGGACATCGGCAACCTCGATCAGTTCCGGCAGGCGAACTTCGACGCGCTCGACGAGCGGGTGCATCTGACAGTCCCCGGCATTCGCCTGCGCGGCAACATCTGGCTGGGGGAGGGGGTCGAGCTCGACGACCTCGACCAGGTGGAAGGCCCGGCGTTGATCTCGAACTACTGCCGGGTCGCGCGTGACGCGCACGTCGGCCCCTATTCGGTTCTCTCCGCGAGCGTGACGCTTCGGGAGCGGGCGCGCGCGATCCGCTCTGTCGTCGATGCGTCGACCCACATCGGACGCGGCGCGCTCGTCGAGGGAGCGATCATCGGGCGCTCGTGCGACATCCGCGCTCACGCGCGGCTCCACGAGGGAGTTGCACTCGGGGACGAGGTCAAGATCGGCGAGGAGAGCGTCCTCATGCCGGCCGTCCGGGTCTACCCGTACAAGGAGGTCGAGAGCGGCGCGCAGATCTACGAGAGCTTGATCTGGGAGTCGCGCGCCTCGTCACGTCTGTTCGGGAAGGACGGCGTCGCCGGCCTAGTCAACGTCGACCTGACGCCCGAAGTCGTGACACGCTTGGCGGTCGCCTTCGGCACCGCCTTGCCGCGCGGAGCACAGGTCGTTGCGAGCCGGGAGGCCCCTCCGTCCTGCCGGATGATCGAGCGCGCGATGATCGCCGGGCTCAACTCGACCGGCGTCGGCGTCGCCGACCTCCGCGTGCTTCCGAGCGCGGTGGGGCGGCACCTCCTCAAGACGCACGACTACGTGGCGGGGTTTCACGTCGGCCTCACGACCGCCGACCCCGAGGTCCTGCAGATCCGACTCTTCGAGGAGCCCGGCATCCAGCTGTCCGCATCGCTTCAGAAGGAGATCGAGACGCATTTCTCACGCGGCGAGCTCCGTCGCTCGGCGGGCGCGAACGTCGGTGACGTCGACTACCCGGTTCGTGCGCGGGAGAGCTACGCCGAAGAGCTGCTCGCGACCCTCGACATCGAAGCGATCCGCTCGCGCGGTTTCCGTATCGTCGTCGACTACGGCTACTCGCCCGCCTCGCTCGTCCTGCCGCTCATGCTGGGGCCGCTCGGCGTCGAAGCCGTCTCTGCCCATGCCTTCGCGGCCGAGGTGCCGGGCGCCTCGTCCGCGACGCTCCGCAGCCTGATCGGACAGGCGAAGAAGCTCGTCGGCGCCGTCGGGGCGGAGTTCGGTGCCGTCTTCGACCGGGCAGCTGAGCGGCTCTACCTGATCGACGAGGAGGGCCACGAGATTCCTGTCGAGCAGGCGTTGCTCCTCTTCTTGCGCCTGATCGGGTCGAACGGGCGCCGAGGCAAGCTCGCCTTCCCGGTCACGGTCACGAGCCAGGTCGACCGCCTCGCCAAGAGCAGTGGCCTGCAGGTCATCCGCACGCCTGCGTCGCTCGGTGATCTGACCAAGGCGGCGGCCGAGGACGGCGTCATCTTCGCGGGGGCGGTCGGTGGCGGGTACGTCTTCCCCGACTTCCTGCCGGCCTACGACGCCATGGCCAGCCTCTGCAAGCTGCTCGAGCTGCTGGCGCCTGTTCGGCAGCCGCTGTCGACCCTCGTTGCCGAGCTCCCGCAATCGACGCTCGTCCACCGGCAGCTCCCCTGTCCATGGGCTCAGAAGGGCCTCGTCATGCGTGTACTGACCGAGCGTCTGAAGGGCCGTGACCTCGACCTGCTGGACGGGATCAAGGTCAAGGATCGCCGTGGTTGGGCCCAAGTCCTGCCCGACCCGGACGAACCGCTCGTCCACATCTACGCCGAGGGTCGGGACGAGCAGGCCTCGAACGAGCTCGAGGGGGAATTCCGGTCCCTCGTCGAGGAAGTGCTGCGGCAAGAGGCGGGAATCTCAAGCTGAGGTTGAACCTTGGCCGCGCTACTGCTTTACTAGCCAGCGGCTGGCCCTCCGAACGAAAGGCTCTACGTGGAACCTCTCCCCGACCTTGCCTCCCTCTCAGACACCGAGCTCAAGCAGCTCATCGACGGCCTGACCGAGGAGGAGCAGGAGATCTCCTACCGGCGCCGCCTCCTGCACGGCAAGATCGACATCCTGCGCGCAGAGCTCGTCGCACGCCTCCAGAAGTCGGAGGGCAGGACCGTGCTCGAGCAGGTCGACGTCGAGGGCTTGGCGCGGATTCTCGCCGGCAAGGCGTCGCCGCCGGTCGAGGAAGAGCCGGCTTGAGCCACGTCTACTGCCCGGAATGTGGCTTTCAGAACCCGGTGGCCGCCAACTATTGCGCGAAGTGCGGCGCGCTGCTCGTGCGAGACGAGTCAGGATCTGACACGACGATGAGCTACACGCCGGATGACGGCGAGGACGAGAGCGGGCAGATTCTCGACGAGATCAAGATGGAGGGGCCGGCGCTTGTCGTCCGCTCCGGCGGCGGGCGCGCGGGGGAGCACTTCCTGCTTGAGCAGGAGGCGACGACGGTCGGTCGCTCGCCCGACTGCGACGTCTTCCTCGACGACGTGACCGTGTCCCGTCGGCACGCGCAGGTGCTGCGCCGCGACCGGCAGTTCTTCATCGAGGACAAAGGCAGCCTGAACGGCACCTTCCTCAACCGGCGTCGCATCGAGTCCGCGCCGCTCGAGGACGGAGACGAGCTCCAGATCGGCAAGTACAAGCTGACCTTCCTCTCGTGACGACGGCGGCCCAGGCACCTCCGCGCGCGGGTCTCCTGCACATCGGCGCCGTCTGCCGTCACCTGCGGGACGAGTTTCCGGACATCTCGATCTCGAAGATCCGCTACCTCGAGGACCAGGGGCTGCTCGCACCGAAGCGGACTCAGGGCGGCTACCGGCTCTTCGACGAGGACGCGGTCGAGCGACTGCGCACGATCCTGCGCTTGCAGCGGGATCAGTTCCTTCCGCTGCGCGTGATCAGACAGGAGCTGGCCTCGCCGACCGCGGGCAAGCAGCGGCGCCGGCGGCGCGCTGCCGGGCTCGCGGGCCCCGAGGAGGAGCTCGACGCGACCGAGCTTGTGGAGCGCTCCGGGGCGACTCCGCAGCTCGTCAGGGAGCTCGAGGAATACGGCCTGCTCGAGGCGCGCGGGAGTGGGGGCGAGAAGCGGTACGCCGTCGGTGACGCGGAGATCGCGGCCGCCTGCGCGCAGCTCGCCGCGTACGGCATCGGGGCGCGAAACCTGCGCCCGTTCCGGACCGCGGCCGACCGGCAGGCGGCTCTCCTGGAGCAGCTGCTTGGGCCCGCGTTGCACTCGCGGAACCCGGAGCGCCGTCAGGCAGCACTCGAGGACCTGCGCTCGCTCGCCGAGCTGGGCCAGGAGCTCTCCCAGCAACTCTTTTGGCGAGCGCTGCGACAGCTCGCTTCGCCGTGATGGCCGTCACCGACGTGGACAGGCTGAAGAGCAAGATCCGAGACGTTCCGGACTGGCCCGAGAGGGGCGTCGTCTTCAAAGACATCATGCCGCTGCTCGCCGATCCAGACGCGCTCAAGGAGACGATCGACCTGCTCGGCGACTGGGCGGAGGAGCGCAAGCCGGACATCGTCATCGGAGGAGAGGCGAGGGGCTTCTTCATCGGCTCCGCAATCGCCTACAAGCTCGGCTGCGGGTTCGTGCCGGCCCGGCGTCCGGGGAAGCTCCCCCTGGAGACGATCAGCGTCGAGTACGCGCTGGAGTACGGAAAGAACTCCCTCGAGCTCCAGGCCGACGCCTTCAAGGGCGGGACGCGTGCGCTGATCCACGACGACGTGCTCGCCACGGGAGGGACGGCGAAGGCGATGGCCGAGCTCGTCGAGCAAGTCGGGGGACAGGTCGTCGGAATCCAGTTCATCATCGAGCTCGACTTCCTGCACGGCCGCGAGAAGATCGCCGATTACGACGTCTTTTCACTGCTTCATTACTAGCCCGGGGTCAGACCCCGATCTCTTCTGACACACGCAGCCAAGCCGTTTTCGGGAGGCGGGGTCAGACCCCGATCGGTTTCGTGCGCGAGATTGTGCTGACTCGGCACTAACGGCTCCCGTCAGGCGCGCCGATTACAACGTCTCAGAGAAGCATGTACAACGCACTCACAACGCGCTACACCTTCGCCTGCCCCGCCCGGGGCGAGACGCGAGTCAGCCTGTCTGCATTCCGCATCCTCGACCGCCTGCCCGGCGCCGCGCATCCAGCTGTCTTCCACGTGCTCTTCGATTGCCAGTGCGGGGAGGAGCACCCGGGCCTCGTCTCCGACGCCGAGCTCGACTGGGCGCCGCTGGGCCTGAGCGAGGAGCGTTTCCTCAACCTGATGACCGCACGCTTCGAGGAGACGGCGACCGAGCTCTCGGACCTTGCGGTGCGGCGGATCCAAGCCGGCGATTGGCCGTGGAGCTTCTACTGCTACCCGGAGGACCGGCCGAGGCCGGTGTTCCCTTCGTCCTTCTTCCTGCTCGCCCCGGGTGACGGCTCGCTCGGGCTCGCGGTCCGCTGTCCCAGCTGTGGCCGCGTCTCGGTCAACCTCGTCTCGCACGAGCACGTCGATCTCCCGTTCCACAACGATCGCGAGATCGGCGTCGTTCCCCACGTCTTCCCGGCCGATGTGGAGCTGATGGTGGACGACTTCAGGGCAGTGCTGGACTCGGGCGGCTTTGACGCCCGCCGCTTGCTCGACTGAAAAACGCCGTATTTGGGCAGGAGCGGGGTGGAGGTGATTCCGTGTACGGATTGACGAGAGCAGCAATAACTCTGATCGGCGTCCTGGCCGCAGGCTTGCTCCTGTGGCTCGGCACGCAAGTCCTCCCCGGCAGCGGAGAGGCGACGAGCGGCGAGTACTGGGCGACCGTCGGCTTGGTCGCCGCGGCCGGCCTGACGATGGCGCTCTCCCAGCTGCTCGGCGGCTGGACGAAGTGGGGGTGGCCGCGAGTCTCCGGCATGGTCTTCCTGCTCGGCTTCCTGCCCGCCCTGATTCTGGGCGGCTGGCTGCTGGCGGGCGGCGAGCCCGGCTCGTACTGGCTCGGGCGACACGTGCGGGGCTGGTCTGACGACATCGGCATCGATGGCTTCGTCGGCGACCTGAAAATGATGTTCCCGGCGATCGCCTTTGGAATCGGACTCGTGTTCGGTTTCACGTTCGACACCACCGGGCCTCGCGTCCGAACGACTGGCGCTCCGGCAGCAGGCGCCGTGCCACAGCGCGAGACGACCGACGGAGACGGAGACGGAGACGGATCCGGAGACGAGCGGCGCGTTCACATCCGCGAGGGCGGGGCGCCGATGCAACCGGAGCCGGAGCCCGCACCGCGCAGCGGAGGGCCGCCGAAGGAATAGTCAGGTTCCAATAGACCGCTAGAGGTTCCTGCGGCAGGTGCTCACTCCGGGGAGGGATCGCCGGGCGGATGGGGCTCGCCGATAACCGGAGTAATGACCGCCGCCGCACCGGAGACCAGTCGCGGGCTTGCTCTCATCCTCGAGCACTGTGCCCGCCTGAACAGCATCGAGCACGGTCGGCCGACGGCCGTCCTGCGGCTGCGACAGGCGATCGGCGACGAGCTCGCACGCTTGCTGCTCGCCGCTCTGGCAGGCGACCACAGCTCGCGCCCACGAGTGGTCTAGCGGGCGCGCCCCGGTCGGTCTTCGCCGTAGATCCGGACGAAGAGAAAGATCGCCCCGCCGGCAACGGCAGCGAGCATGAAGGACATGCCTTTGCCGACACCGACGGCCATCATTCCGAGCCAGAGGTAGAGGAAGAACCCAAAGGCCCACAGGAAGGCGACGATCCCCTTGTCGATGCTCGGCGGGCGGAGATGCACGACCGAGAAACCTAACGTCTAGCGAGCGCAGCGACGCTACAAACAAGAAATGCCCGAAAGTGCGAGGCACTTTCGGGCAAAGTTTCGCCGAGCCGGTTTCGCTTTCGTCCACCCTGCCAAGCAACTTTGGGCTTCCGCCTACAGTCGCCCGGCTGGGCTTCGACCTACTCGCGCTCCGTGCTCGGCGCAAGAGGGACAGTAGCGGACGGACGCGGCCGTTCAAGCCCCGTCGAGGCGGGTCTCGTCGCAATTTGCAAACAATTCAGTTTTCAACATTTTCCACATCGTCGAGCGCTTCCTGTGGACAATCCCGGGGAGGACCAGGGCCGATTCTGCCCATTTGCTCGCACTTGACATAACGCGCGTTACCGTGCATTGGCATCGGGGCCTGGAACCGAGGCCCTGGCAGGAGCTAAGGTGTTTGACCTGAGCCCCGCGCAGGTAACTAGAGAACGACACGCATGACCGCAGAAATCGACCACGTCCTCGGTGCCGAGGACGTTCGCCTGGTCATCGAGGCCGCCGAGCAGGCGGGCTCCGTGCGCGCTTCCGAGCTCACCGAGCTCGTCGAGGCGCATGAACTGGATCCCTTGCAGGCCGAAGCACTCCACCGCGAGCTCGACCAGCGCGGAATCGAGATCGTCGAGGATGAGCGCGAGCAGCAGCCTCCGCCACAGCCGGTCGTCTACGAGACCACTACCGATGCGCTCCAGCTCTTCCTACGCGAGGCCGGCCGTCATGCACTGCTGACGGCTGCGCAAGAGGTCGAGCTCTCGAAGCTCATCGAGCGCGGCGACCCGGAGGCCAAGCAGAAAATGATCCAGTCGAACTTGCGCCTCGTGGTCTCGATCGCGAAGAACTACCGCAACCAGGGGCTGCCGTTCCTCGACCTGATCCAGGAGGGCACGCTCGGGCTCATCCGTGCAGTCGAGAAGTTCGACTGGCGCCGCGGCTACAAGTTCTCGACGTATGCGACCTGGTGGATTCGCCAGGCGGTCGCCCGCGCGCTCGCCGACAAGGCGCGCACGATCCGGATGCCGGTGCACATCGTCGAGCGCCTGCAGAAGATGAACAAGGCGGAACGCCTGCTCTGGACGCAGCTCGGCCGCGAGCCGACGCTGGCCGAGATCGCCGAAGAAGCGAGCCTTCCGGTCGAGCAGGCGCGCGAGGTGCGGGCCGCGGCTCGCGCGTCGACGAGCCTCGACCAGCCGGTCGGCGAGCAGGAAGATGCGGTCTTCGGTGACTTCGTTGCCGGCGACGGCCCCTCGCCCGAGGACGAGGTCGAGATCACATTGCGCAGCCAGGCGCTCATTCGCGGGCTCGCTGCCCTCTCCGACCGCGAGCGCAAGGTGATCGCCCTCCGCTACGGCCTCGCCGACTCCGAGCCGAAGACGCTCGAGGAGATCGGCCGCACCCTCGGTCTGACTCGCGAGCGCGTCCGCCAGATCGAGGTCCACGCGCTGCGACGCCTGTCGAAGCTGCGCGAGATGGAATCCATCGCCGGCTAAACCGGAGAAGTCCGCCGGACGTTCTTCGACTTATTCGTTCTCGAGGTACAGCTGCAGGCCCGGGGCTGCATTGCGCAGTTCCCGTAGCGCACGCGACTCGAGTTGCCGCACCCGCTCGCGCGTGATGCCGAGGCCGATGCCGACCTGCTCGAGGGTCTGCGGGGTCTCGCCGTCGAGACCGAACCGGAGTGCCAGGACGCGGCGCATGCGGGGGTTCAGCCGCCGCAGGGCGCCGGCCAGCTCGCGCGAGCGGAGCAGCTTCGCCGTCGCGGCATCAGGCTGATCCGACTTCGTGTCCTCGATCAGGTCTCCGTAGATGCTCTCGCCGTCCCCCACCGGGGTCTCGAGGCTGACCGGATCCTCGACCAGCTCCAGCAGCTGCTGCACCCGCTCCGGCGGAAAGCCGCTCTCCTTGGCGATCTCCGGGATCAGCGGGTCGCGGTTCAAGGTCTGCGCGAGGATGCGTCGGGCCCGGAGCACCTTCCGAGTCTGCTCGGCGACATGCACCGGCAGGCGGATCGTTCGCCCCTGGTCGGCGAGCGCGCGGGTCACCGCTTGCCGAATCCACCAGGTGGCGTAGGTCGAGAGCTTGTAGCCGAGCTTGTAGTCGAACTTCTCGACGGCGCGGATGAGCCCGAGGTTCCCCTCCTGGATCAGGTCGAGCAGAGGAACGCCGGCCTTCGTGTAGTTCCTTGTGATGGACATGACGAGCCGCAGATTGCACTCGATGAGCCGGCGCTTGGCCGCCTCGTCGCCCTCGTCCTTGAGCCTGGCGAGCTCGCGCTCCTCCAACGGAGTCAGCAGCGGGCCGTCTCCGATCTGGCGAACGTACAGCTTCAGCGGATCCTGGGTCGCGGCCGGGGTCGCGTCGTAGGAGTCCTTCTCCTCCGCCTCGACAGGCTCGTCGAGAGCGGCAGGATTCGCGACGACCTCGAGCCTCGGCTCGCTCGCCGGGTCGGGCTCTGGCGGTTGCTGAGGAAGCGGCCGGGCCATCGAGCGCTTTATCGGGCGCCCACGTGGCGTGGCTTAGACGAGTACCCTCGATCGAGGGACGGATCCGCTCTAACTGACTTGGCGCCTCGACGTCGAAGTAGGTGTAGAAGCTTCTGGGCCGGGAAAGGTCGTCCAGTGCAGCTTCTAGGATCGACCTATGTGCGGAATCGCCGGATACAGCCTGCATCGCGCGAGCCGGATCGACCGGACGCTCGCGGCGCAGGCCCTGCTCGCGGGAATCGCCGAGCGCGGCGCTGACGCAGTCGGTTATGCCTACCGCGGCGACGGCGAGTCGCTCTCGGTGCACAAACAGCGCACGGGCGCGAGCGCGCTCATCGAGCGGGTCTCGATTCCCAGCGACGCCACTCAGGCGCTCATCCACGTGCGCGACTACACAAAGGGGCATCCTCGCATCGAGGCCAACAACCACCCCGTCCGCCACGGCGTCGTCAAGGGCGTGCACAACGGGATCATCGTCAACGACGAGGAGCTTTTTGCGCGGCACGACTTCGCGCGCGAGCAGCCCAGGATGACCGTCGACTCCGAGGCGATCTTCGCCCTGGTCGACGCCAAGGGCTCCGCTGCCAAGGCGCTCGAGGAGCTGCGCGGCTCGATGGCCGCCGCCTGGTTCGACGATCGCCGGCCGGAGGTCTTCCTGGCACGCGGAGTCGGGCGTCCACTTTGGCTGGGCGAGGGCCGGCGCGAAGCCTTCTTCGCATCCACAAAAGACGCGCTCGAGGTCGTCGAGCGCTACCTTGGGCTTCGGCTGCGGAAACGCGAGCTGCCCGAGGGCATCCTGCTCTCACTCCTGGACGGCAAGCGTTCTGCCGCCGAGCGGTTTAGGCCCGATCGCGCTTTCGAGGAGACTCCGTTGCCCGCCGTCCGCGCGCCGCACGAGGGCGCGGTCTGCCTCCGCCGCCTGGCGGCGATTGCCGCCTCCTACTGAGCCTGCCCTCGGGCGACACCTCCACCCCATCCTCGCGCAGCCGCTCGCGCACCAGGAACTGGAAGGTAGCCCAGGCGCCACCTCCAGGCTCCAGCATTCGATAGACCTGCCATTCGCTCATCAACTCGGGGTCGCTGCGCCGGGCCTGGGCCCAATCCGCGAACTTCGGGAGCCGCCTCAGCTTGCGCGCCAGCGCCACTCCCTGGTCGATCGCTCGGTCTAGCCGCTCCTCCCCCACCGGCACGTCAAAGCCGGCTTCCCGCAGCGCATTCTTCAACGAGCCAAACGTGTGCCAGTACAGCGACTTCGACGGCATCGAGTCCCGGTGCTCGTCGAGGTCCCTGGCCGTCGGCGGGCGCCCGAGCTTCTCGCCCAACTCGCGGAGCAGACGAACGAGCTCGTCGGGCCGGGCAAAGCGTCGTGGGACGAGGCCTGCCTGCCGCTTCGCGTCGTTCCAGCTCCCGAAGTGCTGGATGACCGTCTGTGGGTGGACCGTCGTCTCGGGGTCCTCCTCGAACTCGCGCATGGTCGGCGAGCGCCCGAGTCGCTCCGCGGAGCCCTGAAGCTGCTCGAGAATCTGCTCGTTCGAGTAACGCTTGCGGATCCCCGCTTGGAACTCGGCCAGCGCTTCGGGATCGATACGAGCCAGCGCCGGTGACGACTGGCGTGCGCGCGGACCTCGCCTGACCTCCTTGGCGGCGCCTCCGACTGGTCGCCTTGGCGCCGGTTTCCGGGGCATGGCAAACAGAATAGAGCAGAATAGAGCGTTTGCAAAGTAGCGCTAGGAAAATGAACTACGAGGCCGCGAGCATGTCGCGCCGGGACGCCTCGTCCACGAGGATGTCCTGCGGCAGCACGCGTTCGAGCGCGCCCACGCAGCGCGGGCAGAACTGGGTCCCTGCGGCCCGCTTCAGCTCTTCCATCGCCTCCAGCGCCGGACGGGCTGCGCGATAGATCCGGGTCGTCAGCATGGAGTCGAGCGCGTCGGCGACGTGGATGATGCGGGCGCCGAGCGGGATTTCCTCTCCCTGTAGCCGGTTCGGGTAACCGGTGCCGTCGAAGCGCTCGTGGTGATGCCGGATCGCCGGGACGGCGTCGTTCAAGAACCCGAGCCGGTCGATGATCCGGGCGCCTTCGTCCGAATGGCGCTGCATGAGCGACCATTCGTCCTCCGTCAGGATGGCCGGCTTGAGGAGGATCGCGTCGGGGATGGCGAGCTTGCCGATGTCGTGGAAGAGCGCCGCGTAGCCGAGGAGATCGAGCTCTGCCTGTGAGAGGCCGAGCTCGCGTCCGATGGCGAGGGCAAGCTGCTGCACGCGCCGTGAATGGCCGGCGGTGTAGGCATCGCGGGCGTCGACCGTGGCCGAGAGGCTCTCCATCGCGGCGGTCGAGCGCTCCCTGAGCAGACGGTTGGCCTGCTCGAGCGAGACGTTCTGGCTCTGGATCGTCTCTGCGGCCGCGCGGAGCTTCTGGGCGCTGCGCTGAGCGTGCCGGAGGTAGGCCTCCTGCGTCTTGCGCATGAGAAGCAGCGGAACGGCGAACACGGCCAGAGCGTAGAGACCGGCGGCGTGGTAGGCGATCGCCATTACCCCGCCGACGAAGCCGTACACGATCCAGTGCGGCGCGAGCCAAGCGAAACGCTCCTGCCATGCGCGCCAGATGCGCTCGTGGCCCTCCATCGCGATCGCGACACTGAGCAGGCCGGTGTTGACCGCGAAATAGGTGAGGCCCGCAACGAGGCCGGCGACTGCCGTGGTGAACTCGCCGACGGTTCCCTCGAAGCCCGCCGCGAACACTCCGGCCGCGGCGAGCGACGAGAGCGAGAGTGCGCCGATATTGAACAGGACGCGGTGCATCTCCGAGCGGCGGGCGCTCCACTCGACGATCGCCGTGGTCGCCGCGAGCACGAGTGCGGCCCGCGGACCGAAGAGCGCAGCCCCGGCGAGGGAGCCGACGGCGCTGACCGAGATCGAGCCACCGTCGTCGACCTCGATCGCAAGCGCCTGCCCCAGCCCCACGAGCACCACGAGCGCCACGAGCGCCAAGACGTCGTGGCTGGAGCCGAACAAGAGCCCCAGCACCCCCGCCGCGATCCCGACCGCGCCGACGAGGCCGACGAGCGTGACAAGACGCCGTGAGAGCGACAGGAAGCGCGGCCCATGCACTGCGTGCGTACGCGGGTGGCGCCGCTCCTCGGGTGGGATCAGCTCGACGGCCGGCGGCAACGGCGCGAGGTGATCCTCGTTCTCGGGCACCGCGACGAGGCGCGGCTTGCGGTCGATTGGAACCGCCAGCGGCTCCGAGGTGGCGTCGAGAACTCGGTTCCGGCCCTGAAGCTTGGCGCGGTAGACGGCGAGGTCGGCCTGGTGGATGAGCTCGTTCGCATCCTGACCGTCGCGCGGGTAGGCCGCGACTCCGATCGAGATCGTCGCCCGGATCGGCTGGCTCGACGTCTCCACGTCGAAGGCCCGCGCCGCGACTTCCTTTCGGATGCGCTCGGCGATCTCGAACGCCTCCTCGGCACTCGTCTCCGGAAGCAGGATGCTGAACTCCTCGCCGCCGAAGCGTGCCGGGACGTCGTAGTGGCGCAGGTGCATCCGGAAGACCTCTGCGATGCCCTTCAACACGGCATCGCCGGCGAGGTGGCCATAGGTGTTGTTGATGTCGCGCAGGAGGTCGAGGTCGGCCATGATCAGCGCGAGTGGGCGCTCGAACCGCTGCGCGCGCGTGATCTCCTCGTTCAGCTCCTGCCCGAAGTGACGTGCGTTGAAGAGACCTGTCTTCGGGTCGACTCGCGCCTCGGCCTCGAGCTGCGGCACAGACAGCGAGCGGTGGATCAGGAGGATTGGTGCGACGGCGAACGGAATCAGCCACGGGTTCCCGTTCCAGAAGGTCGCGAGCACGACACCCAGCGCGGCGAGGACGAGCTCGGTCGTGAGCCCGTGGAAGGAGAAGAGGCCGGACTCGCGGATCGAGTGACCCTCCCCCAGCACCAGCATCGGGGCCAACATGGCGTGATTGAGCCCGACGAGCACGAGCGAGCAGACGAGGCCCGCGACGGCGAAGCGCAGGTTTCCGTTCGGGATCAGCGCGTCGGCGTGCAGAACGAGCCTGGCAGCACCCCACGCCCCCAGCGTCGCCAGCACGTAGTTGCAGATGTTGAAGCACTCGCGATACCAAGCCGTGCGGTTCTTCAGCCACGCCGGAATGTGCTGCAGGATGGCGACCACGACGACGAGCTCGGGCGGAAGAAGCATGACGGCCGGGATCAGGAAGACGTTCGTCGCGTGATACGAGTGGTTCGTCGGCGTCTTCACGAGCAGGACCTGGGCGAGCCCGGCGCCACCCGCGAGCAGCAGGAAGGTCATCCAGACAGCGACTCCGCGATGCTCGATCTGCAGCCGGGAGACAAACGGGATCGCGGCCCCGCCAGCCGCCGCGGCGGTGGCCACGAGGTAGACCGTGGCCGGCCACGAGAGCCGCCGCCCGCCATCCCGGCTCGGGCCGGGGCCTTCGCCGAAATTGATCTCGGTGGGCACCGGGGTCAAGCCCCGCTCACGATCGAAGGGTCGAAGCGCAATTTCAATCTCTCCTAGTCCCTTTCAGGAGCCGCAGAGGAAGAGCTCATTCCGTCTCTCAACGTAGGTGGGGCGGCGAGTAAAGACATCCCCTGTCCGAGTGACGCCGGGGCTGGGCTCAGAGGCCCGGCCCCGGCTCTGCTCTGCATCAGGGATCGAGTGGAGGAGGCGCGAGATCTGGATCCGCGGCGGCAGCCGCTTCGTCCTCAGGCGTCATCACATAGTCCTCAGCGGGGACCGTGTTGTCGCCCTCGGCCGCATCCTCCCAGGTAACGCCTTCCGCAGCCAGTACGTCGCTCCAGCTGACGTCCGACCAGGTCACATCGCTCCAGGACACGTCCGACCAGGAGGCATCCGTCCATGAAGCGCCACTCCAGGAGACGTCACTCCAAGAAGCCGCGTCCCACGCGGGATTGCTCACTGCAGTGTCCGACCAGGTGGCCGCGTCGAAGACAGGACTCGTCCCGCCCGCCGGATCGGGGACGACGAACTCGTTCAGACCGAGGTTTGGGTTCGGGGGGTTGAGCACGTCCGCCGCGCGCGCAGCGTTCAGCTCGCCCACCCCGGCGGAGCCCGCAGGCGCCTCCGGAACGAAGCGGGCCTTCAGCATGAGCGCGCCCTTGATCTGGTCGGGCGTGAACGTCGGGTGCCGGGCCAGGATCTGGGCCGAAGCGCCCGCGACGATCGGAGCCGCGAACGAGGTGCCCGACAGACGCATGTACCCGGACGAGACGACGTGGTCCGGCCGCTCGGCCGGAAGAGTTGCCGATGCCGGCACCGGCCCGATCATGTACCGGCCGGCAGCGGCGAGCTCCGGCTTGCGGAAACCGTCCTTCGTGTACCCGTAGGCCGACCAGTCGGCGATCTCGTGCTGCCGGACGCTCGGCGAGCCTTCGAGATCGACCGCGCCGACCGTGATCACGAACGGATCGTTGCCGGGAGCGAACGGTACGCCGCTCGGGCCGTCGGGCTTGCCGTAATTCCCCGAGGCGACGACGACCGTGACGCCGCTGAACCAGAGCCTCTCGACAGCCTTGTCGAGCGGGTCCTTCGTGAAGTTGCTCGGCGTGGTCGAATGGAGCGAGAAGTTCACGACGCGGATGTTGTATGCCTGGCGATTCTGGTAGATCCAATCGGCCGCCGCGATCACGTCACTCGTTCGCGCCATGCCGTGGTCGTCCATGACGTCGAGCGAGACGAGCTTTGCGCCCGGGGCGGCGCCGGCCAGATCGGGAGCACTGCCCGCGGCGATGCCGGCGACGAACGTGCCGTGCCCGCGGCCGTCACCCGGTGAGTTCGGCGTCAGCTTCGTGATCACGACGTCCTTGATCACGCGGGCACCGAGGTCGAAGTCGGCCCGGTTCTTGTCGATGCCCGAGTCGACGATCGCGATCGTTGGTGTCTGACTCCGATACTTGTCCGTGTCGCCGTAGAACGGACGGATATTCTCCGCCGTCGGCCAGACTTGCTTCGACGTCGGTGTGGAGTCGAGCTTGATCTTCGCGTCATTCGTGACGGTCAGGCCGGGGTGATGCCGGAGGTACAGCACCTTGTGCGCCTTGAGCGTGACGGCGATCGAGTGCAGGAAGCCGAACTTCCGCCCCGCGCTCTCGCGGTCGCTCGTTTCGTCCTGCTCGTCGGCCGCGGTGAATGCATCGTTCGCGTCACTCGTGCTCTGAGCGCTCTGGATGATGATGGGCACGAGGGCGTTCGGCGCCTGCTCTGCCTTGGCCAGCAGGTACGGGTCGATGTACGTCGCCGGTAGCGCCGCGTTGCCTCTTTCCTGGTGGCTCGACGCGCCCGCGAGTGGGATCGCCGTAACGAAGAGGACCCCCAGGATCGCGATCAAGCCTCGCCCGCCCTTGCCCCACAGGGCATTGGTGCGCGAGTCGCCGCCACGATTCCCGGTCCCCCAAAGTGCACTCGAACGAGCCTCGCCATGAGTGCCGCAGGTATTTGGTGACATTCCTCTCCCTTTCCGCGCGCTTGAGCGCGAAGCCGCAGTCCACAGAAAACCTGGACGCAGCGTATGTTTGGCCCTGGGGCCACTCATCACCCTTTGGGGTAGCACCGCCAAAGATCACTCGCACGAGGGATCGCGCCTGCGCCCTCGAGACGAGCGGTACGCTGGCGAAGTGCGACTGCACCTCCCTTTGCCGGCCGGAATTGCCGTCGCGCGCACCGCGGCGCGGGTCTCCCGGCTTGTCGGCGCCGGCGGCGGCACGACGGTGCCGGGCAAGGTGCTCTCGCTGCTCGACCCGGATGCCCTCGACCGCCTCGCCGAGCGACTTCCATTGGGCTCTGCCCTCGTCTCGGCGACGAACGGCAAGACGACGACGGCCGCGATGGCCGCCGAGATCTTCTCTCCACGGCTTCGTCTCGCACACAACAATTCCGGCGCCAACCTGGTCTCGGGAGTCGCCTCCACCCTCCTCTCCACGCGAGGAGCCGAGCTCGGTCTCTTCGAGGTCGACGAGGCAGCGCTGTCAGACGTGGCACGGCGAACCCGGCCGCGGGCACTGTGCCTCGGGAACCTCTTTCGCGACCAGCTCGACCGCTACGGCGAGCTCGAGCTCGTCGCCGCCCGGTGGCGAGCCGCGGTGCGCGACCTGTCTCCCCAAGCTGCGCTGGTCGTCAACGGGGACGACCCGCAGGTCGGCGACCTGTCACGCGCCCACGCCGGCGCGCTCGTCTTCGGACTCGACGACCCTCGGCATGCGATGCAGGAGCTCCCGCACGCCGCCGACTCGAAGTGGTGCCTCGTCTGCGGCCGCCCTTATGAGTACGCGGCCGCCTACGTCGGCCACCTCGGCGACTACCGCTGCACCTCGTGCGGGCACGGCCGGCCGCCGCTCGCAGTCGCAGCCTGGGACGTGGAGCTGCGCGGCCTCGACGGGGTCGATTTCACCCTGACGGCCCCGGCCGGTGAGCGGCGTGTTCGGCTCCGGGTGCCCGGGCTCTACAACGTCTACAACGCGCTCGGAGCGGCGTCGCTCGCCCTTGCCCTGGGCGCCGGGCTCGAGGAGATTGGCGCCGGGCTCGAGCGCTTCGCCGCCGCCTTCGGCCGGTTCGAGCGGATCGAGGTCGGTGACCGCAGGCTACTCGTGCTGCTGGTGAAGAACCCCGCGGGCGCGAACGAGGCCGTGCGCACGCTCGTCGCTGGCGGTGCGCCGAGGCTTGCCGTGCTGGCGCTGAACGACGAGATCGCCGACGGCAGAGACGTCTCGTGGATCTGGGACGTCGACTGGGAGCCGCTTTTCGAGGGTCTGGAGCAGGTCATCGTGACGGGCGAGCGGGCCGCAGAGCTGGCCCTGCGTTGCAAATACGGTGGTTTCGCGGAAGAGGCGATCGACGTTGTCCCCGACCTCGGGCGGGCCCTCGACCGCGGGCTCGAGCTCACTTCCGGCGGCGGAGAGCTCGTCGTTCTTCCGACCTATACGGCGATGCTCGCTCTGCGCAAGATCGTCTCCGAGCGCGGCTTCGTCCGGCCCTACTGGGAGCGCGCGGCATGACTGAGGCGCCGCTTGCGGTGCCGACCGTCAGGACGCGCGGACTCCGTCCGTGCGTCCGTCTGAAATGACCGGTCGACCCGTTCACGGTGAGCTCGATCACGCTGCGGAGATCAGGGTCGGGCACCTCTATCCGGAATACCTGAACATCTATGCCGACCGCGGCAACATCGCCGTCTTCGCGAACCGCGCCCGGTGGCGTGGGATCGGCCTGGACGTCGAACCGATCGGGCCCGGCGACGAGCTTCGTCCCGGCGCCCACGACCTCCTGTACATCGGAGGCGGACAGGATCGCGAGCAGGCTCTGATCGCGCCGGATCTCGCCGCCAAGGGCGATGCGATCCGGGAGGCCGTGGCTGCGGGAGCCGCCCTGCTCGCGGTCTGCGGTGGTTATCAGCTCCTCGGCGGCTTCTATCGGGATCGGAGCGGTGCCGAGCTGCCCGGTGCCGGGCTCTTCCCGCTCCACACCGTGGCGGGCGAGCGGCGGATGATCGGCGACTGCCTCCTGGAGTGTGAGCTCGAGCCGGGCGTGAAGCGCACGCTGGCCGGCTTCGAGAACCACGCCGGGATCACCCGGCTCGACAAGGGCGCAGATCCACTCGGCCGCGTGGTCGCCGGCTTCGGCAACGACGGCGAGAGCGGGTTCGAGGGCTGCCGCACCGGGACGGCGATCGGCACGTATCTCCACGGCCCGCTGCTGCCGCGAAATCCCTGGCTGGCCGACTGGCTGCTCGCGCACGCTCTGACGCACAGGCTGGGCGAGACGCCGGAGCTCGCCGAGCTGCCCGAGAAGCTCGAACATGAAGCCCATCTCGTCTCTGCAGCTCGTGCAAAATCTAAGCGTCGCCTCGGTGCCCGGGTACGAGCCGGGCACCGGGGCAGGTCTTGCAATGTGCCCTTCTACGGACCCGGATCCCTGGAATCCACAGCTCGTGCCATTACGGGCAGCCAGGGAAGGCGTGGTCGTCGATCCGGAAGACGGGCGGGGTGGCGTGCGGCGCAATGAACGTCGCATAGGACGTCGCCCCAGCGGTGCTCGAGGCCTGGGCCGGGTTGTCGCCGCCCTCGACGAACACGGCACCGGCCGGAAGGCCCGGCCCGTACGTCTTCGATCTGCAGTCTGAATGCGTGAAGGTCACCGCACCCGACAAGACAGTCACGATCACGATGCCCGGGTGGTGATGCCAGCCGCTGTGGCCGCCCGGAGCGAAGTCGACCCTCGCGACGCGGACGTCGGTCGGATTCTTCGTCTGGAACTTGACCCGGTCGCTGTTCTGCTTGACCTTGTGGGTCAGGTTCCCCGTGACGAGAGGTGTCGTCGTGAAGCCGACCGGCGTGTGCGATGCGAGAGCCACGGTCACGAACGTTCCGATCGCCGCCACTCCGACGGTCGCGGCAATCCACTTCTTCTTCGAAGCTAAGACATGCAAGGCTTCCTCCTCTCCCTGAAGGATCCGCCCGCGTTCTGCGAGCAGTCGTTCGATCATGGGCATTTGTGGCGACTGTGTCAATCAAGAATCGCGCTGAGAAAGGTGCGTCTCAGGATCTCAGCGCATTCGTGCCAACTCTGGGCCGAAAGGCCCCTGCGAGCCGCTGACAGGCTCTAGGGAGCCCAGAGCGGGCCGAGATAGACCCCTGGGTCTCCCGGGCGCCAACGGGCGAGGAAGCGCTGGATAGGCGGATGAAGCGCGATCTCGTCGAGCTCTCCGACTTCGAACAGCCGATGGCCCCTGACGGCAATGTCCTTCGAGGTCACGGCTTCGAGCGACCGCCCCTCGAGATCCGCTGAGAAGATGATGTGCACCACGTGCTTCACGGCGAAGCTCCTCGAGGGCGCAATCGAGTCGACGATCGCGACCGGTCCCTCGACCGGCAGCTCGTCTGTCATCCCGACCTCCTCTGAGAGCTCACGATGCAGAGCGCGCAGGAGGCTCTCCCCCGAGTTCACTCCCCCGCCGGGCAGGAGCCAGTAGGCGCGGCCGTCCTTCTCGTGCCGGCAGAGCAGGATGCGGCCGCCCCAGCGCAGAATCGCGGAGACCCGGATGCGGGGTTCGGTGCTCATCTAGTGCCCCATCCGGTAATGCCGCCGAGCTTCTGGGTCGCGAGCACCAAGCCAGAGGTCGCACTCGTCCGCGGCCAAGGCCGGAAGCCTTGGCAAGGGCGAGGGTGGGCTCTGGCGCCGCGTGATCGCGGGCCAGAAGCCGGTATGTATTGCTGGATGGGGCACTAGCGTCTGGAAGACCCGAATCCGCGCACGCCGCGCTCGCTCTCCGGGAGCTCAACCACCTCGACGAGATCGAGCTCGGCGACCGGCAGCACGACGAGTTGGGCAATCCGCATGCCGGGCTCGACGACGAACCGGGCCGCTCGGTCGCTGTTGTGCAGGACGACCCGCAACTCGCCTCGATAGCCGGAGTCGATCAATCCGGGTGCGTTGAGGATCGTCAGCCCGTGCTCTGCAGCCAGTCCGGAGCGCGGCTGGACGAAGCCTGCGTAGCCGTCCGGCACTGCCACGGCGAGGCCGGTCGGCACGACAGCCCGCTCCCCCGGGCCGAGCTCGACCCGCTCACACGCGGCCAGGTCAAGCCCTGCGTCGCCCGGGTAGGCCTGCGTCGGCACGACCGCGTCGTCGCGTAGACGGCGGACGGGCAGGTCGGTCACGGCGTGACGCCCTCTGAGGCCTCGTCCGCCTCGGCAACGAGGTACGGAGCGAACCGCCTCAAGTCACGGTGCGCGAGCCTCGCTCGAACGAAGACACCCTCGGGCCGGTCGATGCGCTCGTCGATCGGCGCACCGAGCTCGTAGAGCTCAGCCAGCTTCTCGCCGTCCTCGTAGGGCAGCAGCAGTCGAACCGCCTCGAAGCGCTCCGCAAATCGTTGTGCAATCTCAGCCTGGAGATCTTCGAGCCCCTGGCCGGTACGGGCAGAGACTTCCGGGGCTCCCGGGAAGCGGTTGGCGAGGCGGCGACGCTTCAGCGGATCGGCGAGGTCGATCTTGTTCAGGACGAGCGCGACCGGCAGCTCCTCGGCACCGACCTCTGCGAGCACGGCCTCGACCGCGGCCAGCATCTCCTCCATTCGCTCCTCCGGCGCCGAGGCGTCGACGACGTGGAGCACGAGATCGGCGGCGAGCGTCTCCTCGAGCGTCGCTGCGAAGCCCTCGACGAGCTCATGCGGAAGCCGCCGGATGAAGCCGACAGTGTCCGTCACGAGGTACCGGCGACCGTCGTATTCGAAGCTGCGGGTCGTCGGGTCCAGTGTCTCGAAGAGACGGTCGTCGACCGACGCAGCCGCGCCTGTGAGCGCATTGAGGAGCGTCGACTTGCCGACGTTCGTGTAGCCGGCGAGCGCCACAGTGGGGGTCTGCGAGCGCCGGCGTGACTTGCGGCGGGTTGCGCGCTGCTTGCTGAGCTCGCCGAGCCGACGCCTGAGGAGGGTGATCCGCCGCCGCGCCAAGCGGCGATCGGTTTCGAGCTGGCTCTCGCCGGGGCCGCGGGTCCCGACACCGCCCCCGAGGCGCTCGAGGTGCTGCCACAGTCCGCGCATCCGCGGCAGGTTGTATTCGAGCTGCGCGAGCTCGACCTGGAGCTTGCCCTCGGCGCTCACGGCGTGCTGGGCGAAGATGTCGAGGATCAATTGCGTGCGATCGACCACTCGGGCCGAGAGCCGGTCCTCGAGCCGGCGCTGCTGGGCCGGCGTCAGCTCTCCGTCGACGAGCAGCGACTCGGCAACCGATTCGCCGAACGCATGCTCGAGCTCGAGGAGCTTCCCTTTGCCGACGTAGCTGCGCTCGTCGGGTCGCGGTCGCCGCTGGACGATCTCGCCGACCGGCTCGACTCCGGCCGTACGCGAGAGCTCCCTGAACTCGCCCAGCTCCTCGTCCGGATCGGTCCCAGAGCCCAGCACGGCAACGATGAATCCCCGCTCAGGCTCCGCGCCCGGCGCGGGATCCGGCTGGCGCTGTGTCACGACTGAAGTATGACGACCGACTCCAGCCTGCTGACGGCCTCCTCCAGGCGGGAGTCGGGAACGGTCAGCGAGAGACGCACGAAGCCCTCACCGCTCGGGCCGTAGGCGTCGCCCGGCGAAACGAGCACCGCGGCGCGCTCGAGAACGAGCTTCGCGAACGAGGCCGAGGTGTGCTCCTCGGGCACCCGGACCCAGAAGTACGGGGTCGCCTGTGGCGGCGTGACGTCGAGCCCGATCGCGCGTAGTCCGGCGGCGAGTCGATCGCGACGGCGGGCGTAGACCTCCGAGATCTCCCGCGGAAAGAACCGGGCGTCTTCGAGCGCGACCGCAGCTGCATGCTGCACCGCCTCGGACATCCCCGAGTCGAGATTGGTCTTCAGCTGCCGGTAGCGCTCGACGACCTCCGCGTTGCCAGCGACGAACCCGACGCGCCAGCCGGTCATATTCCAGCCCTTCGAGAGCGAGAAGATCTCCACCCCGACCTCCTTCGCGCCCTGCGCCTGGAGGAAGCTCGGCGGCCGGTAGCCGTCGAAGGCGACCTCGGAGTACGCGTTGTCGTGGACGACGATCAGGTCGCGCTCGCTGGCGAAGGCGACTGCGCGCTCGAAGAACTCGAGCTCCGCGGTCGCGCCGGTCGGGTTGTTCGGGTAGTTGAGGTAGAGGAGCTTCGCGCCGGGGGGGCCGTCGAGCTCGGGCAGGAACCCGTTCTCCTCTCGCAGCGGGAGGTAATGCACCTCTGCCCCTGCGAAGACCGGGCCGGACGTGTAGGGCGGATACCCCGGATCGGGCGCGAGGCAGACGTCACCGGGATCGAGGCAGGCCAGGGCGATGTGCGCAACCGCCTCCTTGCCGCCGAGCACCGGGATCACCTCGCCGTCGGGCTCGAGCTCGACACCGAAGCGATCTCGGTAGAAGCCGGCCGCTGCACCCCGGAGCTCCGCCGTGCCGTGGTTCGTCGGATACTGATGGGTCCGGGGGTCGCGAGCGGCCTCGGCCAGGGCCTCGATGACCTCCGGAGGCGTCGGCAGGTCCGGATCCCCGATTCCGAGGCTGATCACGTCGATGCCCGCGCGCTCGGCCTCGGCGACCTTGCGCTCGAGCTCGGCGAAGAGGTACGGAGGGACACCGTCGAGCCGCTTGGCGAACTTCACAGTTCGAGCTCCTCGGAGAGCTCCAGCGTGCAGATCTCCTCGGCCGGCCCCACGAGTGTCGCGTTCAGATCGTTGTCAAGAATGACAACGAGATCACCACCGGCCAGGTGGACGGTTACCGGGGTCTCACACCAGCCGTGGCGGACCGCTGCTCCTGCGACCGCGACAGCGCTCGTGCCCGAGGAAAGGGTCTCCCCCGCTCCGCGCTCCCAAACCCCGACCGTGACTGCGTGCGGGCCGTCCACCCGCACGAGCTGCACGTTCGTCCGCTCGGGGAAGCGCTCATGGCGCTCCACGAGCGGACCCAGGCGCAGTAACTCGTCCCGGTCCGGCTCCCGGCGGATGACCGCGTGCGGATTCCCGACGGAGACGGGCACGAGCTCGACTTGCTCGGCGACAACCTCGATCTTCTCCGGCTCCCCCACCTCGACGGGCCCCATGGCCATTTCGACCCGCCTCCCGTTTCGCATGCTGGCGACGACTTCCCGCGCCCCGACCGAGATTCGCACCGTTTGAGCGCCGCTGCGCCGGGCAAGCCAGCGCGCCGCGATCCGGGTGCCGTTGCCCGAGAGCTCCGCCGTCGAGCCGTCCGGGTTCCAGATCACGACCTCTGCGTGATCCTTGTTCGCCGAGGTGACCTCGACGATGCCGTCGGAACCGACGCCGAAGTGGTAGTCGCAGATCTTCTGGACTCGGGCCGGTGTCAGCGGGAAGGCAAGCTCAGCCCGCTCGACCAGCAGGTAGTCGTTGCCGAGCCCGTGCCACTTCGAGAATTGCATCGGCGATCTCGCCCGGAGGGCGGTTCGCTGGCAGGCTAACAAGGCCCGGAATCCGTCGCATCCATTTGCGCTGGTACGCGGCGTACCGCCTCGTGCGGGCTGCGAGCGCGTCGATTGCCGCTTCGTCGTCAGGGTTCTCGACGATGTCGTCGAGCCCGTGCGCGTGGCGGGCGGTGCTGGAGATGGTGCCCGCGAGCGCCTCCTCCACTTCCCGGCGAACGCCGTCGCGAAACATCCTGCGCGTCCGCTCCAGGATTCGGCGGTCGAGCACCGGCTTCGGGATGTCGAGGCCGAAGATCGTCGTCGGGTGGCGGGCCTCTTCCGTCCAGAGCCGGTCGCGTTCACGCGGCCGTCCGGCGAGCTCGAGCCCGCGAACGATGCGGCGCCGGTCATTCGGATGCACAGCCGCGGCCGCCTCGGGATCGACTTCGGCGAGCCGAGCGTGAGCCTGGGCAGCACCCTCGGTGTCGTAGAGCTCTTCCCAGCGCTCGCGCGCTCCGGGCTCGGGGGCCGGGGGCAGCCGGAGGTCGGCGAGCGCAGCACGAAGATAGAGCCCGGTGCCACCGACGACGACGGGCGTCCGGCCCGCCGCCAGGATCTTGTCGATCGCCGCGTGGGCGAGCTGTTGGTACTCGCCGACTGAAGCCTCGTGCTCGAGCGGCCAGATCCGCGCAAGCCGCGCCGGGGCCTGGTTGGTGAGGATCGGCAAACCGCGATAGACCTGCATCGAGTCCGCGGAGACGAGCTCCGCGGGAATCCGTTCGGCGACGGCCTCGGCAACTGCTGTCTTGCCGGCGGCGGTCGGCCCGAAGATCGCCAGGACGTGGCTATTCACGGAGACGAGCTCTTGCGAGCTCGAGATCATGGTCGGTCAGACCGGCGACGCGCAGATACCCCTCGACACTTCCGAAGCGCCGCTCGAGCTCCTCGAACACGCCGACGATCGATTCGGCAGGGGTCTGCGAGATGCGCTGCAGCCGCTCCCGCTCTGCATCTGTCTCGGCCTCTGCGAACCACGCCTCGTGGCGCGGGCGGAGGCGCTCCTCGCTGAGCGCATAGTCGGCGGCGATCTGCTCGACGTCGACGCCGGCGAGGTAGAGGAGGAACGCGGTGAGCAGGCCGGTGCGGTCCTTGCCGCCGACGCAGTGCACGGCGACGCCGCCTTCTGGTGCATTCGCGACGGCTCGAATCCCCGCGGCAGCGTTGCGTTTGAAGTGCTCGAGGAAGATGAGATAGACGTCCCGCGTCGCAGTCGCAGCGTCGGGGGCAGCTTTTGCCGCTGCCTCGACCGTCTGGATGATCTCGTCCCACCCGCTCTGATCGGCCTCCATGAAGGGAACGTGCTGCACCTCGACCGGCAGCTCGGCCGGCGGGTCGTCCGCGCGCTCGTGATCTCCCCGCAGGTCGATGACCGTGCTGATCCCGTAGTCGACGGCGGCCTTCCAGCCCTCGTCGGTGAGCTGGCTCAGGCTGTCGGCCCTGACGATTGCACCGAAGCGCGTCTCGCCGCCGTCCTCCGTGCGGTGACCTCCAAGGTCGCGGACGTTGAGACAGCCGTCCCAGGTGAGCTCGCGACTACGCTGCAACAACGGCCAGGTCGGTGCCCCGGAGGGTCGTCGACGACGCGCCCTCGATCCGTACGTCGACCAGCTCCCCGGGCGCCGCCGTTCCGGTGAAGTTGACCGTCGTGTTACGCCGGGTTCGCCCGCGGAGAAGCGCCGGGTCGGTGCGGCTCGGGCCCTCGACCAGCACTTCCTCGACCCGGCCGACGCGTTGCTGATTGCGCTCGTGCGCACCGCGCTGGACGACCTCGACGAGGCGCTCGATCCGCTCCCGCTTGACCTCCTCGGAAATCTGATGGCCCATCGCCGCCGCCTCGGTGCCCTGACGTGGCGAGAAGACGAACGTGAAGGCGCCGTCGTAGCCGACTTCCTCGACGACCTCGACCGTCTGCTCGAAATCGCGGTCGGTCTCACCTGGGAAGCCCACGATGATGTCGGTCGTCAGCGCGAGGTCGGGGATCCCCGCGCGCAGGTCGTCGACGAGTTTCAGGTAACGCTCGCGGCCGTAGGTGCGCCGCATCGCCTTCAGGATCCGGGTCGAGCCGGACTGAAGCGGCAGGTGCGCGTGCTCGCACACCGCGTCGCACTCGGCCATCGCCGCGATCACCTCACGACGGAAGTCCTTCGGATGGGGGCTCGTGAAGCGGATCCGCTCGACGCCTTCGACTCCGTCGCAGGCGCGGAGGAGCTCGCCGAACTCCGTCTTCACGGCCGGCAGGAGGTCGCGGCCCCACGAGTTGACGTTCTGGCCGAGGAGCGTGATCTCGCGCACGCCGTCTGCCGCCAGCCGCGTCACCTCGGCGACGATCTCCCCCGGTCGCCGGCTGACCTCGCGACCGCGCACCGCCGGCACGATGCAGTACGAGCAGACGGAGTTGCAGCCCATCGACACCTGGACCCAGGCCTGGAAGCGCCGTTCGCGGTGCATCGGCAACGTGCCTGCGAATGAGCGGCTCTCACCCGTGCCGAAGCGGCTGCGGGGCGCCTGCCCTCCGGCGCCGAGCCACTCGCCGAGGTGCGGAATCGACCCCGGGCCGAAGGCGACGTCGACGAACGGGTAGAGCTCGAAGAGCCGCTCGCGCTGCGCCTCGGCATAGCAGCCGCCGACGGCGATCACCTTCTCAGGATCCGCCACCTTGAGCATGCGCGCGTTGCCGAGATGGGCAGCGAAGCGCTGATCGGGCTTCTCGCGAATGGTGCAGGTGTTGAAGACGATCACGTCCGCCTCCTCCTGTGAGACGGCCTCCCCCAGGCCTAGCTCCTCGAGCATGCCCTTGATCCGCTCGGAGTCGTGAGCGTTCATCTGGCAGCCGAATGTCGTGACGTGATACCGCTTCAAAGCGGTTGAATCGTAGCCGGGTCGGCTTCCGGTGGGCCATCTCGCCGGCGAAGATTGCGCACGCTCGGCACGGCGAGAACCAACGGTGTCGAGAGCAGCGCCCAGGCGGCAGCCACCGCGAGAGTCGCTCCCACGCCGATCACCTCCGCGACCCAGCCCGCGAGCGCCAGGCCGATCGGGTACAGGCCGAGGCTCAGCATCCAGTCGATCGAAGATACGCGCGAGAGCGCTGCGGCAGGCACGTGCTGCTGAACAGTCGTTTCGAAGAGCGTGTTGAAGAGGATCAGGCCGAACCCCGCGGCAAACGCACCGGCGGCGAGGAGGGGCGTCGGCGCCGGGCACGGCGAGCAGGGCCGGGGGAAGCCCAAGCAGGACGAGGGCGCTGACTCCAACGAGCAGAGGTCGCTCGGGCTTGAAGCGAAGCGCGGCCACGCCCGCGACGACCGAGCCGATCCCGAACGCTGTGACGATCGCCGCCCAGGCCGGCGCTCCACCCAGGGATTCTTCGGCGACGAGGGGGCCGAGTGCCCAGATCGGCGCGAGTACAGCAAGGTTCCCGAACGCGGAAAAGAGGCCGTCCACCCACAGCCACGTCCGGGACGTGAACTCGCGCCACCCCGCGCGCAGCTCGCTGAGAAAGCTCGCCGGAACCCGCTCCGCGAGTCGCGGCACCTGTAGCTGGGAGAGAAAGACCGCGCTGATGAGAAACGTCGCCGCGTCGGTGGCCAGGGCCCAGCCCGAGCCGACCGTGGCCACGAGCACACCGGCGACAACCGGTCCGAGAATCGCAAATCCGCTCTCTGTGAGGCTGAGCAGCCCATTGGCCTGCTGCAGCCGTCCAGGGGACACGGTCTGCGGAATCAATCCCGTGGACGCCGGAAGAAAGAAAGCCGCTCCCGTTCCATGGACGAAGGTCAGAAGAGCGAGCTGCTAGACCTGGGCATCGCCGCCGATGAGGAGGACTGCGGCGATTCCCTGGGAACCGAACCGGAGCAGATCCGCGCCAACCATCACCTGGTGACGCGGTAACCGGTCTGCCCAGACCCCTGCGGCAAGCAGAAGCAGGACCCTGGGCACTGTGCCGGCGGCAAGCACCAGCCCGAGCGCCGACGCGGAGCGCTCGATCGTCAGCACGGCAAACGCGAGCGCAACGGGCACGAGGCCGTCTCCGAGCATCGAAAACCCGCGGGCGAAGAAGAGAAGCCTGAACTGCCGCTCCTCCAGCGGTCCAATCATCCGCCGCACGTCCACGCCGTGATGCTATGGCGAGGCAGCCATCATCCAGCTCGCGTCTGACGGCGAGTGCGAACTGCTGTTATTTCGCGAACTCTGTCGCGCGGCTCTCGCGGATGACGGTGACCTTGATCTGGCCCGGATACTCGAGCTCCTGCTCGATGTCGCGCGCGATCTCGTGCGAGAGCAAGGCTGCCTGGTCGTCGTCGATCTCGGTCGGCTTCACGATCACGCGAATCTCGCGCCCCGCCTGTAGGGCGTACACCTTCTCCACGCCCGGCTTGTTGGCTGCAAGCTCTTCGAGCGCCGCCAGCCGCTTGATGTAGTTCTCGAGGCTGTCGCCCCGGGCTCCCGGCCGCGCACCTGAGATCGCGTCGGCCGCGATCAGCAGCACGGCCTCGACGGTCTGCGGCTGCACCTCGTAGTGGTGCGCCTCGACCGCGTGCACGACGCCCGGCGACTCGCCGTACCGCTTGGCGTACTGGGTCGAGATCTGCGCGTGCGACCCCTCGATCTCGTGTGTCAGCGCCTTGCCGACGTCGTGCAGCATTGCTGCCCGTTTCGCGGTTTTGACGTGCGCTTCGAGCTCGGTCGCCATCAGGCCCGCGAGGTGGGCGACCTCGAGCGTGTGCTTGAGCACGTTCTGGCCGTAGCTCGTTCGATAGTTGAGCCGGCCGAGGAGCTTGACGATCTCCTCGTGGAACTCGCCGCAGTTGGCCTCGAAGACCGCCTGCTCGCCCGCCTGCTGGATGTGCTCGTCGATCTCCGTCTTCGATTGGTAGTACATCTCCTCGATCCGGGCCGGCTGGATGCGCCCGTCCTCGACGAGCTTGAGCAGGGTCATCTTCGCGATCTCGCGCCTGATCGGGTCGAACGAGGAAAGGACGACGGCCTGGGGCGTGTCGTCGACGATCACGTCCACGCCCGTTAAGTGCTCTAACGTGCGGATGTTGCGCCCTTCGCGCCCGATGATGCGGCCTTTCATGTCGTCGGAGGGAAGCTCGATCAGCGAGGAAGTGGTTTCCGCAGCATGGCTCGCCGCGACCCGCTGGAGAGCATCCGCGACGAGGTTCCGCGCGCGCCGCTTCGCCTCGGTCTGGGCTTCCTCGTCGAGCAGCCGCACGCGGCGGGCCAGGTCGTGGCGGATCAGCTCCTCCGATTGCGCGAGCAACCGCGCCTTCGCTTCGTTGACCGTCATGCCGGCGACGCGCTCGAGCTCCTCCAGCTCGCGGTGCTTCGCCTCCTTCAGGTCTTCCTGGAGCTCCTTCACGTGCAGCTCGCGGTCGGCGAGGCCCTGGTCGCGCCGGGCCAGTTCCTTCTGGCGTCGTTCGAGCTCGTCCTCGCGGGACAGAACCCGCTCTTCGATCTTCGTGACCCTGCCCCGCTGCTCGGCGAGCTCCCGCTCGACCTCGGCGCGGAGGCGCACGGCTTCCTCACGCGCCGCGATCGCAGCTTCCCGCCGGATCGTCTCCGCCTCACGGTGTGCCTCGGCGACGCTCGACCCCCCGAGCAGCTTCAGCCCGATGAGGACGATGGCGCCCGTGGCCAGGACGCTGACCACGACTGCCGCGATGACGAGCATAGGCGCTCCTCGGGTGGCGCCGGGCTGGCCCGGCTGGGGTCACTTGTTCCGCCCCTGGGGCGGGCTCACCCGGCACCCGTGTCGGCGCGGCGTCAGCTCCGAATCGGCGGCAGCCCGCTGCGGGCCGCCACGAGCGCGGCTAGACCTTCGCGGTCGAGCCTCTTCTTCGAGCGTCTCTCGTTGTGGCCATGTCGTTCTTCGATCGCTTCAGCTATTGGAACCGAGTCGGAAACTGCGCTTGTGCAGGCAAAAGTGTTAGGTGATGCTCTCTCATCGTACAGCCGGAGGGGCATCCTCTGCAACGGGGTCTCGGATCGACTCCTCCGCGAAGCCCTTCCGGGCCAGGAACCGCGCCGTCTTCAGGCTCGACCCGCGCTCCCGCAGGATTCTGGCCGCCCGGGCGTGCTCGGGCTCGAGCGCGGCCAGTGCGGCCTCGACGAGCTCCTCTGCGACGCCGCGGCCTGTCAGGTCATGCCGAATGAACGCATCGCCGGAACCGCGCTCCGCGAGCAGCTCGGCCCGGCGGCGGGCGAGCCGCTCGTCGTCGACGATGCCGACACGGGCGAGGCTCGCAACCGCCTCGTCGCGTGCGGCCGGAGCGACGCGGGAGCGCTCCAGGCGCTCAGACAGCTCGCGCTCCGACAGATCCCGGCGCGCCAGGGCCCGCGCAGCCCTGCTCATCGCCTCGTGCCGGCGCAACTCTCGGTTGAGCCGGCGGGCCCGTTCGCGGCCGAGCTCCGCTCCTACGACCAGGCCTGCGGCCAGGATCACCTCCGCCGGGAGGGTGCGCCAGCGCTCGCCGTCGAGCTCGACTTCGACCCGTGCGTGAGGACGGGCCCGCAGCGCGGTGACCGCCGAGACGCCCGCGCTAACTCTTCGTGGCCGCGGCGATCTTCTCGGCAACCTCTTCGGCGGGTGCCGCCTTGGACTCTGTGTCTGCGGCGACCGGGAGCAGTCGCGCGGAGGCGACGCCTCCTTCCCCGAGCTCGGCCTGGATGCGGTGCAGGATCTTCTCGGAGACGTCGGGATGCTCGCGCAGGAACGCGGCGGCGTTCTGCCGGCCCTGCCCCAGTCGCTCCTCGTCGAAGCTGAAGTACGAGCCCGACTTCTGCACGACCTTCCGTTCGATCCCGGCTTCCAGCACCGTGCCCTCCCAGGAGACGCCGGAGCCGTAGATGATGTCGAACTCCGCCTGCTTGAACGGCGGAGCGACCTTGTTCTTCACGACCTTCACGCGTACGCGGTTGCCGATTGCCTCGACGCCTTCCTTGAGCGTTTCGATCCGCCGGATGTCGAGCCGGACTGAGGAATAGAACTTCAGCGCCCGTCCGCCGGGTGTCGTTTCAGGGGAGCCAAACATTACGCCGATCTTCTCGCGCAGCTGGTTCGTGAAGAGGCAGATCGTGTCGGTGCGGTTCAGCGTCCCGGCGAGCTTGCGCAGCGCCTGGCTCATGAGCCGCGCCTGGAGGCCGACGTGGCTGTCCCCCATCTCGCCTTCGATCTCTGCTTTCGGCGTCAGCGCCGCTACCGAGTCGACCGCGACGACGTCGAGCGCTCCCGAGCGGATCAGGAGCTCGGCGATCTCGAGTGCCTGCTCGCCGTTGTCGGGCTGGGAGACGAGCAGCTCGTCGATGTTGACGCCGATGCGCCGTGAGTACTGCGGGTCCATGGAGTGCTCGGCGTCGATGAAGGCGCAGATGCCGCCTCGGCGCTGCGCCTCGGCGATGACGTGGTAAACGAGGGTCGTCTTCCCTGAGGACTCCGGTCCGAAGACCTCGACGATCCGTCCGCGCGGCAGGCCCCCCACTCCGAGGGCGAGGTCGAGCGTCAGCGATCCCGTCGAGACCGCACCTGTGGCCACCTGCGCGTGGTCGTTCATGCGCATGACCGACCCCTTGCCGAACTGGCGCTCGATCTGGCCGAGTGCGACGTCGAGTGACTGCTCGCGATCCAACCTCATCCACCTCCTAGCGGAACCAATTCCACGACTTCGTACTGCGCTCCAGTCCGGCGCAGCCGCGATATGTAAACAGCAGCACCGGACATCGTCACCGCTCCGAGCTCCGGAATCGCCGGCTGGAGGCGCGGTCGCTCGCGAAAACGGACCACGGTGAGGTGCGGAAGCCACGGCCGCCGCTCCGGCTCGTAGACCCCGAGCCGCTCCAGCCCCCCGTGGGCAGCCTGCGCGATCCGAGCCGCGTGCCCCTCCTCGTCGGCGAAAACGAGCATGCCGACGGACCGCGTTTCGCGGTAGCGAGTAGGCGTGAGCACAGGCGGGGGGACTCCCTCGGCGGCTGCGCGCAGGACCGCGGCAATCGAGTCCAGCTCGGTGCTGGGGCGGTAGCCGAGGAAGGCGATCGTGACGTGCATGTTCGCCGCGGGGACGATTCGCGTCCCCGGAGGGGCTCCGAGGTCCGCCTCCTGCCAGCGGGCGAGAGCGCGCACCGCCGCCGCGGGCAGAGGGAAGCCGAGAAAGAGCCGAAGCCGTTCATGACCCTCGACGCTACCGGAGGCGGTCACGCAGAGTTGTCACGGCTCTGTGCCAGAAGCTCGCGGAGAAGATGAAGAGCGGCCGCCGTCGCCCGGCGGCGCACGGCCTCACGGTCGCCGGGGAGGTGCAACATCCGCGCCAGCTCTCCACCAGGGCCGACCACGTGGAGATAAACGAGTCCGACGGGCTTCTCAGGCGTTCCTCCTCCGGGGCCGGCGACACCGGTCGTCGCGACCGCGACGTCAGCGCCCAGCGACTCACGGACGCCGGCCGCCATCGCGACGGCGGTCTCCGCCGAGACGGCACCGTTGGCGGCGAGCGTCTGTTCCGGTACAGCGAGCTGGGCGAGCTTGACATCGTTCTCGTAGGCGACGAGCCCTCCGCGAAAGACGTCGCTCGCGCCCGCGATCGACGTCAGGCGCGCGGCCACGAGCCCGCCGGTGCAGGACTCCGCAACGGCCAGGGACAGCCCCTGCGCCCGGCAGGCCTCGAGCACGAGCTTCTCGACCGCCCGGTCGTGTTCGGCGAACAGGTACTCAGCCAGCTCGACGTGGAGCCGCTCCGCGAGGGCCTGCGCGTCGCCGAAGAGGTCGACCCAGATCTCGCCGTCGTGCGCGCACACCGTTGCCTGCACGCCTTCGGGCTCCCCTCCGGCTTGGGCCAGCGCCCTCGCCACCGCCGATTCGCTGACCCCGTAGAAACGTAGAACGCGACGAGGAGGCGGCTCCGCGCGCGCGAGCACGCGCTGCACAGGGACTGCCTCGAGGGCGGCCCGCCAGAGCCGCTGCAGCTCCGGAGGCGGACCGGGCAGCACGACCGCGACCGCGCCGTCCGTCTCCACGACCAGGCCGGGTGCCGTTCCGGCAATGCCGATCGCCCGGCCCCCGTCCGGGATCGTCGCCTGCTTCCTGACCCCGGCCTCGAAGTCGGCGTACGGCCGCCCGAGCCGCTCGGCGATTCGGCGCGAGACCTCCTCGATCTCACGCTCGAGCGCGGGATCGACTCTTGCCTCCAGGTCTGCGGCGCGGGCAAGCAACTCCACGGTGCGATCGTCGTGCGTCGGCCCGAGCCCGCCTGAGACGACGAGCAGATCGGCCTCGAGCCCCTCTCTTAGCGCCTCCTCCAGCTCATCGGCCCCGTCGCCGACGAGCGTGATCCGCGCCGGCTCGAGACCGCGTGCGGTGAGCTCACGGGCAAGGAAAGGGCCATTCTGGTCGCGGCGACCACCTCGAATCAGCTCGCTGCCGGTGACGACGACCGCTGCGCGAGGCGACGCTTGCGGCACCGCCCTCAGCACGCTCGGGCCGCGGCTGCGCTTGCGCTGCCGCTTCGAAGGGCCGCGGGCTCTGCCCGCGGCCCTGCCTGCTTCCGCGTGCATGCGTCTGAAACGACCGGTCGACCCGCATCGAACTCCAACCCAGCCCGCTGTGGCGACGCTTGCGGCGCCGCCCTCAGCATGCTCGGGCTTTGCCCGTGCATGCGTCTGAAACGATCGGTCGACCAGCATCGAACTCCAACCGAGCCCGCTGTGGGATCAACCGAGCGAAGGAGCGAGCGAGATGCGGGTCGGCGTCACCTCGAGCCAGCGGCGCGAGCCTTGACCGCGGCCCGGCACGACCCAGCTCTTCCCATTGAGCCGAAGTCGCAAGTTGGCCGGTGCGAAAACGTAGATCCAGAGACGCCCGCCGACGAAAGTCAGCCGACGCCCACCCTCGAGCGTCCCCTGATAGATCGGCTTGCCGGTGCGCGATCCTCGGTAGATCCAGACGTAGGCGCCTCCCTCCACGCCGGAAACAGCGAGGCGCGCAACAGGGCGCCGATGAGCCTTCGCCGGCGGAGGATTGTTGCCCAGGACGACGTCGGACGGCGGATTGCGATCACCCGGCTTGGCGGCCGCGAAGACGAAGACCGTCAGGCCGGCAATCACGGCGAGAGTCAGCATGACGGCCTTCCCCGGAAACGAGCTCGAGCGCCCAGCCATGCTTCCACCGCTCGGCCGGAACGGAGTTTCTTCCTCCTCGAGTTCCCCACGCACGTAGCGCGAGTTGAACTCGTCGACGTAGAGCTGCCCGTCGAGGCCGAGGTAGTCCGCGTACGAGCGGAGAAAGCCCTTGACGTAGGTCTGGGCGGGCAGCACCTCGAACTGCTCTTCCTCGAGCGAGCGCAGGTACTTGCCGCGAATTTTCGTCGCTTGCTCGATCTCCGGAAAATCGAGCCCCTGCCGCAGACGAGCCTCTCGGAGGCTATTACCGATCTCGAACACGGGGAACCTGGGAGTCTAGTGCCCCGGCCGGTAATGCTGCCGAGTTTCTGGGTCGCGAGCCCAAGGCGCCGACTCGTCGGCGCCGACCAGAAGAGGCCGTGCCGGCTTTGCCGGCGCGGCCGTCTTTGCCAGAGGCCGCACTCGTCCGCGCAAGGCATCGCTTGCGATGCCTCTAGGAGGTCACGGCGGCTTTGCTGCCGTGACCGCTTCATGCTAGAAGCCTTGGCAAGGGCGAGGGTGGGCTCTGGCGCCGCGTGATCGCGGGCCAGAAGCCGGTATGTATTGCCGGGCGGGGCACTTCGCCGTCAGTCGAAGACGAAGTATTCGAGCGCGTAGACCCCGAGGGAGATGCTGGCGATAAGGGCGACATAGAAGCCGAGCCAGCCGAGAATCTGGCCGGCTCGCGCCGTCTTCGCTCCACCTGCGCGGCCGAGCGTCCGGTCGAGGTGTCGCCGCGCGCGCCGCGCGACCAGGATGGCGGCGACCGCGAGCGCCGCGGCGACCGGAACGGCGAACCCTGCGTGCACGAGCCGGAGGTCCTCCCGCGTGCCGGTGATGGCGGCCGCCACCGGGATCGCAGCGATCGCCAGCAGCCCGAGCAAGACCGAGACCGGAGCCGCGCGGTTCCGGGGCCGGCCTCCGTTACTGCTTGACGTAGGGACGGCCAACTGCGGCTGGGGGAATCGAGCGACCGATCAGGCCGGCGACGGCGATCAAGGTCAGCACGTAGGGCAGTGTCGAGATGATGTTCGCCGAGATGTCGGCTTCGCGCTGGAGCGGGATCGAGACCGCGAAACCGAACCCGAAGAGCAGCGTGGCGACGAAGGCCCAGCCGGGCCGCCATTTGCCGAAGATGACGGCCGCGAGCGCGATGAAGCCGCGCCCGCTCGTCATGTTCTCGGAGAACGTTCCGGTGAATCCGATCGAGAGGAACGCCCCACCCAGTGCGGCGAGCACGCCGGACGTCACGACGGCGAGGTACCGCACTCGGTAGACGGAGATCCCGACCGTGTCGGCCGCCCGCGGATGCTCGCCGACGGAACGGATTCGGAGCCCGATCGGCGTCTTGAAGAGGACGACGTAGGAGAGGATGACGACGGCAAACATGAGCCAGACGAGCAGGCTGAGGCCGCCGAAGACGCCGGCGAGGAAGTCGCCGAGCGCCGGCATGCCGTCGAGGAAGCCCAGGTCGAGCTCCGGCACCCGCGAGACGTCGGCCGCGGGGATTCCGTCCGGGTAGATCGAGCTGAAGAGGTAGCCCGTCAGGCCAAGAGCGAGGAAGTTGACGGCGAAGCCGCTGACAATCTGATCGGCGCGGAGCTGAATCGAGAAAAACGCATGAACGAGCGCGAGGAGCCCGCCGAAGATCATCGCCATCAGCAGACCGACGAGCCACGTCCCGCTCCAGATCGAGCCCCAGACGGCGAAGAAGGCGCCCATCAGCATCATCCCCTCGAGACCGATGTTCACGACGCCGGAGCGCTCGGAGAAAATTCCACCGCAAGCTGCAAACGCGAGCGGGGTCGCAAAACGCAGGGTCGAAGCGAGGAGGCCCGCGGTGAAGATGCTCTCGAGCGTCTCTTGCTCGACGCCTTGGGTCCACAGCGCTGCGCCTGTGCCGAGCACGGCCGCGGCGAGCGCCCACGCGCCTGCCTTGTGATCGCCCCTCACCCACGCAGGCGCCGCGCTGCCGGCAGCGAGGACGCCGACCACGATCGGGACAGCGGGGTCGCGAATCGTCCACGGCGGCAGTGCCAGCCAGAGCGCCAGCAGCCCGAGGACGACGCCGAGCGTGCCGAGCCCGAGCGCGCTATCGAGCCGACCCGCACCCGTGAAGAGTCGCGCGCGGGCCGCGTCGATCACAGCGCGGGTTCCTCCCCCACGGGCCGCCGAATCCGCACGTGGCGGCGTGCGCGCCAGACGTACAGAATCAGGAGCTCGGCGCCGACGAAGAAGATGACGAGCGCCTGGATCATCGTCGCAAGGTCGGTGGCGAGCGCCGGATCGAACACATCGGGATCGAGCTGACGCGTAGAAGTGCCCGTCTGGAGACCGGCGAAGAGCAGCGAGGCGAAGAAGATCCCGATCGCCTTGTTGCGCCCGAGTAACGCGACGGCGATGCCGGTGAAGCCGACCTGGCTCCCGAAGTCGCTCGTGTCGACCGAGTACTTGAACCCGAGCACGTTGACCGCGCCGGCGAGCCCGGCGAACGCGCCGGAGATGGCGAGCGCGAGGAAGTAGCTGCGGCGCACGGGGATCCCTCCGTAGCGGGCCGCCTCCGGGTTGAAGCCGACCGCGCGCACCTCGAAACCCAGCGTCGTCCGGTTGAGCACGACGTAGTAGACGACGAGCGCGGCGAGCGCGATGAAGATGCCGGCGTGGAGCGCCTGGAAGTGGCCCCAGACGTTCCACAGCTTCGCCGAGTCGTCGATCACATCGGATCGCGGCAGGGATGCGATCGGCCCCTGGAGCGGCCCGTTCAGCTCGAAGAGATACTGGCCGCCGAAGATCGCGATCCAGTTGAGCATGATCGTCGTGATCACCTCGTGTGCTCCGACCGTCGCCCGCAGCAAGCCCGCGATTCCGCCCCAGAGCGCACCGAAGACAATGCCTGCGAGGATGCCGGCTGCGACATGCATAGGCCTGTTGAGGCCGTGCAGATGCGTGCCGATCAAGAGCGCCCCGATGAATCCAAGCCAGTACTGGCCCTGGCCGCCGATGTTGAAGAGGCCGCAGCGGAAGGCGAAGGCGACGGCAAGCGCGGTCAGCATCAGCGGCGTCGCCACGACGAGTGTCTGCTGGAGGTCGCGCGCGGCCTCCGAGTGGTCCTGACCGGTCAGGACGCGGTAGGGCCAGTTGAATCCTGTGCCCTCGAAAATCGCCCGGTACGCCGTAATCGGGTTGTGGCCGGTGATGAGGACGACGAGGCCTCCGATCAGGAACGCGACCGCCGCCGCCGCGAGCGGGACGATGACTCCTCCGGCCCGCTCGTAGAACGCGGCGAGCCCCGAGAACCCTCCTTGCTCCTCTGGCACGACAGGCTCGGTCATGCCGCGTCCTTGCGCGCCCCGCCCGTCATCGCGACCCCCAGTTCTTCGTCCGACACGTCCGGCCCGTACTCGCCCACGATTCGGCCCTCGTAGATGACGAGAATGCGGTCGGAGAGCGAGAGGATCTCGTCCAGCTCCAGCGAGACGAGGAGGACAGCTCGTCCCTCGTCGCGCTCCTCGACGAGCCGGCGGTGGACGAATTCGATCGCGCCGACGTCGAGACCACGCGTCGGCTGTGCGGCGACCAGCACTCGCGGGTCGCGGCTCACCTCGCGTGCGACGACGAGCTTCTGCTGGTTCCCGCCCGACAACGCCGAGGCCGGCGTCTGCGGCTGTCCGCCCCGCACATCGAACTCGCGCAGGAGGCTCCGCGCGCTGTTGACGAGCCGACGCGGAAAGAGCCAGCCGAATCGCGAATCCGGCTCGTGCCGGTAGTCGTGCAGCGCAAGGTTCTCTGCGAGGCTGAACTCGAGCACGAGCCCGCGAAGCTGCCGGTCCTCCGGGATATGGCCCTCGCCGGCGTCGAGCGCATGGCGTGCGTTCGCGCCCGCGACGTCCGTGTCTCCCACGCGGATGCGTCCCGCAGCCGGCTTGCGGAGGCCGGTGAGCGCGTCGATCAGCTCTGTCTGACCGTTCCCGTCGACTCCGGCCAGCCCAACGATCTCGCCGGTCCGCACCTCGAACGACACGTCGCGGACCGCGTCCAGCCCCCTGTCGTCCCGGACTGTCAGGCCCTCGACGCGCAAGAGCGGGTCGCCCGGCTCAGGCGGCTTCTTCTCGACTCGGAGCAGCACCTCCCGACCCACCATCAACCGAGCGAGCGTCTCGGAGGTCGCGCCCTCGCGGGGGAGCGTCTCGACCTTCTGGCCGCGGCGGAGGACGGTAATCCGGTCGGCGATCTCGAGTACCTCCTTCAGCTTGTGGCTGATGAAGACAACCGACATGCCCTCCCGGGTCAGGGTGCGCAGGATTGCAAAGAGCTCCTTCGCCTCCTGCGGCGTCAGCACCGCCGTCGGCTCGTCGAGGATGAGCACGTCGGCGCCTCGGTAGAGGGCTTTCAGGATCTCGACACGCTGCTGTTGACCGACGCCGATGTTCTCGACGCGCGCTCCGGGATCGACGACGAACTTGAACGTGCGCGCGATCTGCTCGACGCGCGCTACAGCGGCGTCGTAGTCGAGGAGGACGCCGGCCCGTGTGGGCTCGGTCGCGAGGACGATGTTCTCGGCTACGGTCATGACCGGGATGAGCATGAAATGCTGGTGCACCATCCCGATCCCAAGGTCGATGGCGTCCTTCGGGGAATGGATCGAGACCGGTTGCCCCTTGACCCGGATCTCGCCCTCGTCGGGGTGGTAGAGGCCGTAGAGGACGTTCATGAGCGTCGACTTGCCGGCCCCGTTTTCGCCGAGCAGCGCGTGCACCTCGCCTCGACGCAAGTCGAAGTCGACGTGGTCGTTGGCGACGATGCCGGGGAAGCGCTTGACGATCCCCTTCAGCTCGAGGAGAGGCGCCTCGTTCATGCCGCGAGATCGTACGGGGGCGGACGGGGCGTCCGCCCCCGCAACCGATCGGTTCCTACTTGACCTTGTCGAGTGTTGCCGGCGGGTTGATCTTCCCGCTCTTCAGGTCCTTGTCCGCCTTGGCGACCGCGTCCTTGACTTTCTGCGGCACGTCTCCGTGGAAGGCCGTCAGCAGCTTGGCGTCCGGAAGCTGCTCCACGCCGTAGAAGTTGTTCGTGCCGCCCTTGATCGTGCCTTCGTCGAAGGCCTTGATGATCTCGTAGACCGAGCTCTCGAGCGGCTTCAGCGCGCTCGTGACGACACAGTCGCCTTGCGCCGACTGGTCGACGTCGACGCCGATTGCGATCTTGCCCTTCTCACAGGCCGCGTCGAGGGCGCCGAGTCCGCACTTTCCGGCCACCTGAAAGATGACGTCGGAACCGCGACCGATCTGGTCGAGCGCGATCTCCTTGCACTTCGCCAGGTCCTCGAAGTCCTGCGAGTAGGCGTTCAGCGTCTTCACGCCCGGCTTCGTGTCGTGGACCGCTTGCTGGAAACCGGCGATCCAGTTGTCGACCGGCGGGATCTTCTTTCCGCCCACCGTCGACACGGTGCCGGTCTTCGTCATCAGCGCCGCGACGACGCCCGCTTCATACCCGGACTCCTCGGTCGGGTAGACCATGCCGACTGCGTTCGGCTCCTGGCAGGTCCCGGCCTTCTCGCAGCCCTCACCGCCGTAGAAGTGGTCGACGCCGGCGAAGGTGGTGTCGGGGAACTCCTTCGCGACCTCAACCGTCGACGGGGTGAGCAGGAAGCCGACGGCGATCACGAAGTCGTTTCCGTCCTCCGCGGCAGCCGTCAGGTTCGGCTTGTAGTCGTCGGCCGAGTTCGAGACGTAGACGCGCGTCTTCAAGTCGAAGTCGTCCTCGGCGCGCTTCAGCCCCTCGATCGAGAACTGGTTGAAGCCGCGGTCGTCGACACCACCTGTGTCCGTCACGAGGCCGACTTTCTTCTGGTTACCGCCGCCTCCACCGTTGTCGCCGCCACAGGCGGTGGCGGCCATTGCAAGGAAAGCCGCTGTCAGTGTGACTGAGAGCCACGTCCATCTCGTTCTTGTCACTCCATCCTCCTCTGGGCCCGCTCTTGATGTCAGCGGGCCGATGCTAAACCACTAGCTGAGGACGCGGTCGAGCTGAGCTTCGTCGACGAGCACTCTCCTCGGTTTGCTGCCTTCGTACCCCGAGATGATGCCGCGGCGCTCGAGCATGTCGATCAGGCGCCCGGCGCGCGTATAGCCGACACGTAGTCGCCGCTGGAGGAGCGAGGTGGAAGCGGTCTGGGCCTGGACGACGACCTCGATCGCCCGGTCGAGGAGCGGATCCTCGTCGGGATCGAACTCGTCGTCGCCGGCGTCGTCCTCGCCCGGTGGTGGCTCCGGCGCCTCGAGCAGGGACGCGTCGAGCTCCTGCTCGCGCTGGCCGCGGCACTGCTCGACGACGAGCGCGATCTCCTCTTCGCTCACGTAGGCGCCCTGGACGCGCTGGAGCCGCGAGGTGCCGAGCGGCTTGAAGAGCATGTCCCCCTGGCCCAGGAGGCTCTCCGCCCCGCCCTGGTCGATGATCACGCGCGAGTCGGTCTGGCTCGAGACCGCGAAGGCGATCCGCGAGGGGACGTTCGCCTTGATCATCCCCGTGATCACGTCGACGGAGGGCCGCTGCGTCGCGAGCACGAGGTGAATTCCGACCGCGCGCGACTTCTGCGCCAGGCGGATGACCGCGTCCTCGACGGCCTGCGGCGAGATCATCATCAGATCCGCGAGCTCGTCGATGACGACGAGGAGGTACGGCAGCTGCTGCTCGCCGCGCTCGCGGAAAGCCCGGTTCGCCTCCGGCAGGCTCCGCGCGCGAACCTGGCTAAGGCGCTCGTACCGGCGTTCCATCTCGCCGATGACGTTGGCGAGCACCGCCGTCGCCTCCTTTGGGCTCGAGACGACCGGTGCGAGCAGGTGCGGGATCGACTCGTAGTAGCTGAGCTCGATCCGCTTCGGGTCGATGAGGATCATGCGGACTTCGTCCGGGTTCGCGCGCAGCAGCACTGAGGTGAGGATCGTGTTGATGCAGCCCGACTTGCCGGAGCCGGTCGTCCCGGCGATGAGGATGTGCGGCATGCGGGCGAGATCGGTCCAGACGGCGTTGCCGGAGATGTCCTTGCCCAGCCAGACAGCGAGCGGGCTGGCTGTCTGCGGCAGGTCGTCGTAGATGTCGCCGAGGGTGACGAGGTTCGGCGAGAGGTTCGGCACCTCGACGCCGACGGCCTGTTTCCCCGGGATCGGCGCCAGGATCCGGATCTCGGTCGTCGCGAGGGCGTACGAGAGATCGTCCTTGAGCGCTGCGACCTTCGACATCTTTGTGCCGGGCGCGAGCTGGAGCTCATAGCGGGTCACCCGCGGCCCGGTGATCTCGCCCATGACCGACGCCTGGACCCCGAAGTCCGAGAGCGCCTGCACGAGCGCCTGCGCGATCTGCCCGCTCGCCTCGGGGGTCGCGTTGCCGTTCGTCCCGGAGCTGCGGAGGAGGCTGCGGTCCGGCAGCCGGTAGTCCTCGACGGCCGGAGAGGCGTTGAACGGGCTCGCCTGCTCGACGGATTCCTGTGTATCCGGCTCGGGGAACGGGATCAGTGGCGCGGGCTCGGCCATGCCGACGACGTCGGGGTAGGCGGAGGCGGCGTCGACGAGCGGCGCGCGGGCATTCGCGGTCGAGATCAGCTCCGGCGGCTCCTCTGCGACCTCCGGGAGCGCGCGGTCAAGCGAGCGCCGTGCGGCGGTTGCGCCACGCCGGAGCAGTGCCCCGGCGGAGGCTCCGGTCAGGAGGAGCGCTCCTGCTGTGAGCGCCGTCCCGCCTGCGAGGGCGGCGCCGGTGCTCCCGAGCAGCGTGCCGAAGACAGCGTGCAGGCCCCGGCCGAGATAGCCCCCGTGCTCGCCGAGGGTCAGCATGAGCCCGAAGGCCGAGACCGCGAGGCCGGTACGGAAGGGACGAACGTCGACGAGGTCGCTCCGGGCCACCATCAGTGAGCCGACGGCGAGCAATCCGAGCGGCAGCGCATAAACGGCACCGCCGATGACCGCCGCCAGGCCGTCGGCCAGCCAGGTGCCGACCTGCCCACCACTCCAGCCCAGGTAGACGACGCTGGCCAGGAACAGCCCGAGTGCGGCCAGCCCGAGTCCGACCAGCTCAGGGTGTTGGTGGCCGCGCGCCTTCTTGGCGCGCTTGGTCTTCCTCACGCGCGCGGGCGCGCGAGGCCTGACCGCGCGCTTCTTGCGTCGTCGCGCCATGGCCGCGAGGTTCGACGCGACCAGCGCGACCCCTCTGAAAGGAGTTTGTGTTGCATCACAGCCGCGGCAGCGGCGAGAGCCCTGCGAAGAGATCGCACACGACTCGATTGAGGGCTTCGGTGTTCTCGGCCTTCCTTCGACGATCGGCGATCACGAACCTGCGGACACGCCAGTAGCTCGGCCGCGGAATCCCGAGACGCGCGGAAACAGGCCGCAACTGGCGCCACAACTCGGCATACGGCATCCCGAACGAGTCGAGGACGCGCATGGCGATCACGTAGTCGACGTGAAGCGGTTCCCATCGCGGCACGGTGGCTCGACGATGAAGAAGAAACTCGCGCGCGTGGCGCGAGTGATGCAACACAAAGTGTGACTTTGCGGCGTTAGGCGGCGAGCGCCTTGAGGTCCTCGACCGCGCGGCCGAGGAGGTTCTCCCGCAGGTCGAAGAGGCCGGCCCAGAGGTCGGAGGGCTCCGGTGCGGAACGCATACGGGCCGCCGTGGCCAATCCTTCGAGCGCCCGCACGAGCACCGCGAGCTCGAGATAGGCCTGCGCGACCCGAACCGGCGAAGCCTGGACACCCGCGCGCTTCAGAACGGGCTGCCACTCGACGAGCTCGGCCCGCCCGGGCTCGCCGTACCAGGAGCGCCCCTCGGCGCGGTCGGCCTCGAGCTCGAGGAGGTAGCGCCCCAGCGGCCCTTCGAGCCCGGCGAGCGCCGTCTCGGCCCGCTCGGCCGCGCGCGCCAATGCGGCCTCCCGTCCCCCCGGCGTCGACGGCTCGGCCTCTCCGCGCGCCCAACGTTCGAGCAAACGGCAGAAGGAGAGCGCCGCCACCTGGCATGCGCGCAGCTGGGCGACGAGCCGCTGCGCCGTCATCCCGTCAGGGGCGTAATCGACCAGGAGATCCGGCCAACCGGGCTCGGGCCGGACGATGCTCATTTGCACCGACCTTGCGTGGCCCGCTCTCGTGGACCTTTGGCGCGAAGCGTGCTCATACTTCCACTATGACGGGAAGAATCATCGGCCGCCTCCCCGTTCTGTCGTAAACGAGCTGCGCGAGCGCATCGTGCAGGTGCTCCTGGAGGAGCTTGATCTCGCTGACGTCCCCATCGAGGCACTCGGCGAGCACCCGCTCCGCCTCGCCCCGCATCTCGTCCAGCAGCGGCGCGGTCTCGCCGAACCCGCGCGCGATCAGCTCAGGCGCGCCGGTCGCGCGCGCGCCGTTCATGCCGACCGTGGCGACGACGATGACGACGCCGTGCTCCGAGAGATGGCGCCGGTCCCGGATGGCGACGTCACGAACATCGCCGACCCCGAGGCCGTCGACGAACGTGACGCCCGTCTCGACCCGGTCGACGATCCGCGGGCCACGCTCGTCGAGCTCGACGACCGAGCCGTTCTCGGCCAGGACGATCGAGCCCGCGGGCACGCCGCTCTCCCGCGCGAGCTGCGCGTGGGCCGCGAGCATGCGGAACTCGCCGTGGACGGGCATGACCCCCTTCGGCCGCACCAGGCCGAGCACCGTCCGCAGCTCCTCGGCGTTGCCGTGGCCCGACACGTGCACGTTCGCGATCTCCTGGTGCAGGACTTCCGCCCCCGACTTCGCCAGATGATTGATCGTGTCGTGGACACGGAGCTCGTTCCCGGGCACCGGCTTCGCAGAGAGGATCACCGTGTCGCCCCGGTCGACGCTCACCGCCGGGTGGTCGTTGTACGCGATGCGGGTCAGCGCCGAGAGCGGCTCGCCCTGACTGCCCGTGCAGAGGACGAGCGCCTCGCGCGGGGCAAGCTCGGCAAGCTCGGGCGGACGGATGAAGGTGTCGTCGGGAGCCTCGAGGTACCCGAGATTCCTGGCGATGTTCAGGTTCTTGCGCATCGAGCGCCCGACGACGCAGACCTTGCGCCCGGTCTCGATCGCGACGTCGACCGCCTGCTGCATGCGGTGGACGTTCGAGGCGAAACACGCGACGAGGACGCGACCCTCCCGCACCGGGATGATCTGGCGGAACGCCTCGCCGACGAGGCGTTCGGAGCCCGTAACGCCGGGACGCTCCGCGTTCGTCGAGTCGCCCAGGAGCAGGTCGACGCCGCGGTTTCCGATCTCCGCGAGCTTGCCGACGTCGGTCCGGAGGCCGTCGACCGGCGTGTGGTCGAGCTTGTAGTCCCCGGTGTGCAGGACGCGAAGGTCGGGCGTCTCGATGAGGATCGCCGCGGTGTCCGGAACCGAGTGCGCCATGCGGACGTACTCGAACCTGAAGGAGCCGACTTGAAAGGACCCGTCTTCGGGGCGGGCCTCCTTCAACTCGGTCGCGTGCAGCAACCCGTGCTCGTCGAGCTTGGGCTGGACGAGGCCGAGCGTCAGGCGCGTCCCCCAGACCTCGGGCACGGTCACCTCGCGCATGAGATACGGCAGGCCGCCCACGTGGTCCTCGTGGGCATGCGTGAGCAGCACGGCGCGCACGCGGTCGGCGCGCTCCCGGAGGTACGAGTAGTCCGGTAGGACGAGGTCGACGCCCAAATGCTCGTCGCGGGGGAACGCAAGACCCGCGTCGACGACGACGATCTCGTCTCCGAGCTCGTAGACGGTCAGGTTCTTGCCGACCTCGCCGAGGCCCCCGAGGGGGATGATTCGCAGCGCATCCATACGGCCCAGAGTATTGCTGGCGGCGCCGACGTCCGCGACGCGAAGTTCACCCTTCAGAGGGAGGAGCTTCACCCGTAGGGGGGACGTGCACTCCCGCTCCTGCTCCTTACTGTGATGAGGGCTCGCCGCTGAGCCGGACACAAATACTCAAAGGAGCACAAATGCTGCGGTATCACTGGCTGTACAAGCTCGGCTTCTTGGTCTTGGCCGTCGGAATTCTTCCTTGCAGCATCAAGTGGCCGTAGGCCGGGCCTGAGCGCCCGCTAAAGACCCCCGCAAGGCACGCCGAGCCCCTGACCTGAGCGTGTCGTGCAGTCTTGTTTGGCCAGAACGACGGTGGCGGCGTTAGACGCCGGCCGGTGCCCTCAGGCCCACACGCTCGAGACCTGAGCGGATCTGGGCGAGCTCGCCCTCGCTCGCCTCGACGAGGGGCAGGCGCAAGCCGCCGACCTCGTGCCCGAGCAGATTGAGCGCGGCCTTGACCGGGATCGGATTGATCGTCACGCCGAGCGCGTCGACGACGGGCTTCAGCTCCTCGTCGATGGCGTGGGCCCCCTCCGCGTCGCCCTCCCGGTAGAGCCGGATCATCTCCTTGACCCGCGCTCCGACGAGGTGCGCGTAGACGAGGACGCCGCCGACGCCGCCGAGCTCGAGGAACGGGTACACGAGGTGGTCGCTGCCCGCATAGAGCGCGAGATCGGTCTCGGCCACGATCCGCCTGGCCTGCTCGCGATCCTCCGTGGCCTGCTTGACCGCCTGCACAGACGGAATCCCGGCAAGCTCGATCATCGTCTCCGGTTCGATATTGACGACGACCCGCTGCGGGATGTTGTAGACCACGATCGGCTTGTCGCTCACAGCCGCGATCGCCTTGAAGTGCTCCACGATCCCCCGCGGCGGCGGCTTGTTGTAGTACGGCGTGACGACCAGGAAGCCGTCGACGCCTGCGCCGTGCGCGGCCTTCGTCAACTCGACTGAGTGCTGCGTGTCGTAGGTCCCGGTGCTTGCGATCACAGTCGCCCGGTCGCCAACCTCCTCGACTGCCGCCTCCCACAGACCGATCTTCTCCTGGTCGCTGAGGGTCGGCGACTCCCCGGTGGTCGCGGTGACGACGATGCCGTCCGATCCGTTCTCGACCAGATGACGAGCGAGGGCCCGAAAGCGGTGCTCGTCGACGGAGCCGTCCGGCTTGAACGGCGTCACCATCGCGGTCAGGACCTCGCCGAGCACCTTGTCAATCCTAGTCCAGGTCCGAGTCGGGTGACCTGCGCGAGCCCAGGGCGAGCTCAACCCTTCAGGAGGCTCTCGAGGCCGAGGGTCAGACCCGGAGGAAGGCTCGGCAGCCGCTCGAGCGCCAGCAGTACCCCCGGCACGTAGGCCTCCCTCGAGAGCACGTCGTGGCGAATCGTGAGCAGCTCCCCGGTCTCCGAGAGCAGGACCTCCTGGTGCGCGATGAGGCCGGGGAGGCGCACGGAGTGGATCGGCACGTCTCCGCCCATGCCCTCGGCCGTCGCTTTCGCCGTGCCGGACGGAGCGTCGAGCTTCGTGTCGGCGTGCAGCTCGACGATCTCGGCGCGCGGCAGCAAGCGGGCGGCCTCGGACGCGAAGCGCATCATCAGCACGGCCCCGATCGCAAAGTTCGGCGCGACGAAGAGCTGCACCGACTGCTCCTGGGCCAGTCCGCCGAGGGCCTCCAGCTCTTCCCGGCCGAGCCCGGTCGTGCCGACGACGTTCGCGACCCCCTGTTCCAGGCAGCGTCGCACCATCACGTAGGCAACGTCTGGGCGGGTGAAGTGGATCGCCGCATCGAGCCCCTCGACCTCGATCAAGTCGTCGCGGCCGACGCCCTTGACCTCGTGTCCGGCCGCCTCGAGCGCGGGGCCGAGCACTTGCCCAACTTTTCCCCGATAGCCGAGGAGGGCGAGCCTCACGCGGCGGCCCGCGCCGCGAGCTCCGGCTTCACCCGCCGTACGGCGTCGCGGAAACGCTCTTCGCTGGGACCGATTCCCGCCGCCGCGAGCTTCTCGGGCGCGAGCAGGACGCCGGCGAGCTCCGCAATCGCGTCAGGCGTGACAGCGTCGATCTCGGCGATGATCCGGTCGAGCGAGAGCAGCTCCGTGTCGCTGATCAGCGACTTGCCGAGCCGGCTCATCTGGTTCGACGTCGACTCCAGCGAGAGCATGATCCGCCCCTTGAGATTCTCTTTCGCGCGCTCAAGCTCGCCCTTACGGAGCCTGCTGGCTGCGACCTCCGCGATCTCCTCGGCGGCGATCTCGAGGCACTCGGCGAGGTTCTCCGCCCGGGTCCCGATGTAGAAGCCGATCAGCCCCGTGTCGGTGTACTGCGAGGCGAAGGTGTAGACGGCGTAGGCCATGCCGCGCTTCTCGCGGATCTCCTGGAAGAGGCGCGAGGAAGCAGACCCGCCGAGGAGGGCATCGAGGAGCGAAGCGGCGAAGCGGCGCCGATCGGAGCGGGCGATCCCCGGAGCGCCGATGCAGACGTGGTATTGCTCGGTCTTCTTGCGCTGGAAGCGCACGCCCGGACGAGGCGGCCGGACGAGCGGCGAGCGCACCCGGGGCCCGCGCGCCGGCGGGTTCGCCTGCTTCGACTGGACCCGCTCGAGCTGGGCGACGAGCTCGTCGTGCTGGAGGTTGCCCGCCGCCGCGACGACGACGTTTCCGGCCCGGTACATCGTGTGGTGGTAGCTCGTCAGCGCGCGGCGCCCGACCGACGAAATGACCTCGCTCGTGCCGATCACCGGCCGCCCGAGCGGATGGTCGCCGAAGACGGCCTGGCTCATCAGGTCGTGCACGAGCTCGTGCGGCGTGTCCTCGTACATCGCGATCTCCTCGAGCACGACCTCGCGCTCGGCGTCGAGATCGGCGAAGAGCGGTGCGTAGACCATGTCGCTCATCACGTCGAGCGCCTGCTCGAGGTGGCGGTCGGCGACGCGGACGTAGACGACGGTGTGCTCGCGGGAGGTCGCCGCGTTCAGCTCCCCGCCGAGGCCGTCGAAGATCTCGGCGATGTCCTGGGCGGTGTACGAGCGCGCGCCCTTGAAGAGCAGGTGCTCGATGAAGTGTGTGACGCCCGCCTTCGACGGCGTCTCGTCGCGCGAGCCCGCGCCGATCCAGAACCCGAGCGCGACCGAGCGCACGCTTGGGATGCGCTCGGTGATCACGCGCTGGCCCGAATCGAGCTCGCTCAGAATGTACTTCTGCACGAGAAGAGCGTACTAAGGGTGCTGTGGGGTCTTGATCGCTCGCGCCACGTCGGCCTCCGACAGGGCTGCGGTATAGACCTCTTCGCGCTCCCCCTCCAGACGGCGCGAGTCGGTCCACATCGGATGAGCCTGGCCTCCAGAAACGGCAAGCCCTTCGTAGTCGCCGTATTCGAACGTCCGGGCCCCCGTTTGGGTTTCATCTGAAGCAACCCCGGCGACCCGAACCGGCCCAAGCCAGGTCCGCCCACGATCGCGGGCAACCATGCACGAATACGATGCGCCGCGTCGCGATCGATCACCGGTCGTGTCGTAAAAGCACACCCACAGCCTCTTCGTGGCCGTGTCAAAGGCCGAAGCGGGCCAAAACTGATCCGCCTGCGATCCCTTTGGCTCCGGCGGCGTGATTCGTACGCCCGCCTGGGCGGCCGGTCGGCCGATGATCACGTGGCGCAGCGTCTTGTCGAAGGCGACGAGGAAGACGGACTGCGAGTCGTCGGCGTCGTCCGTGTTGCCGTACGTGACCTGCACCTGCATGGGCGCATTCGGATCGATGGTCAACGTCGGATTCGGACCGACGCAGCGGTGCGGCTGGGCTGGAATCGCCGCTCCTGGGACGTCGCACTCCTCTCCCACCGGAAGATAGGCCGCAACCAAATGGTCAGCGCCGAAATGAACGCCGTCACGGGAGCGGTCAATCCAGATACCGCGGTTACCGGGATCATCCCAGGCAACATAGATTTCGCCGTTGGGCGCGATGGCGATATTCGCCGAGAAAGCAAGCTGGGTCGCGGGCGAGACACTCGACAACCGAGACCATGTTCGCGCACCGTCGTCACTGTGCGTAATCACGATCGCACCGCTTGGTATTCCTTCCTCGTCCTCCCAGGAGCGCGCCCACGCAGCGTAGATCCGATTTCGGTGCATGCTGTTGCGACCGAGGTCGACCGCCAACGCCGGTTTGTCGTCCTTAAACCTCTCCGGGGCAACTGCCACCGGGCGCGTCACCGGAATCCAGGGTGTTGCGACATTCAACCGTCGAGCAACGAACACCCGCTCGGGCGCCGATTTCGTGCACTCGGTGCGACCGAGCACCGCGAGATACGCCCTTCCGCGCTGATCGATGGCAAGAGCAGGATCGGCATCGGCGCAGCCGAGGCCGGCGATCATTTGCGCCTCGTCGGCTTCCCAGCTTCCGCCAGCGTCCTTCGAAACCCAAGAGTTCACGCCCAGAGTCCAGTCGTTCGCCGCTGCGATCAGGAGCCGCGGGCTGCGAGGATCAACCACCACCGTTGTCTCGGCCTGCGTGTCGCGAGCACGCGAGACGTCGACGTTCGCCACGCGCGCAGCCGGATGGTGGTGGGGCCTGGCCGATTTCCGGAAATGCAGGCGTGGGACGACCAGAGAAGCCAACAGCACGGCGACGGCGACTAGCCAGACCGATCTTCTCTGCCAGAGACGTGTCGCTCGCGCAGGTGGGAGCGGAGATAGCCCGGGGGTGGGCTCCAAGCTGTCCGGATCGTCGGGGGCAGCCACAAGTCGTCTCGCTCAGATCACCGACGGCAGGTCGCCTAGCCGCCGCGGACGTACTTCCGTACGGCCAGATCGTACTCGGCGCTACTTCAGGTAGACGTCGTCTGGCCCGAGCAGAATGCGCCGGCCGCGGCTTCGTTCCCAAAGGACGACCTCCACCGCGTGGATGGCCGCGCCGAGGCCGAGCGCGGCAAGCGTGCCTGCGAGAAACGCGGCCAGCTCGGGGTCTGCCGCGAGCGCGATCGCGGTCAGCACCGTCAGGCCGATCGTGCTCGGGTAGGCGGCTCGAACCGTCGTGCGCACCCGGCCCTCGACCGAGGCCTCGCCCTCGAGCGGTGTCGCCTCGGCGACGGCGGCCCAGAAGAGTCGCCGCCGCCGGCTCGTCAGGAGCGGGAAGAGCACGAGCCCCGTGCCGAAGGCAAAGAGGCCCAGCGCAGCGCCTGGAGAGACGCCCAGCACGCGCGCCCCGGCGACCCCGCCGAGGGCAAGCGCGCCGCGAACCGGAACGATCAGGAGTGCATTGGCACGCGCCTCGACGAGGCGCTTATTCCCGATCGCCGCGCGGCCCCCGGCCCCGGCCGCCTCGGCCGCGGTCACCTCCGCGCCCGCCGCCGCCGTCGCGCCGCGGGGGGCGCTCCGACCGCTCGCGAGGCGGGGCGTCCTTCGCCCGCTCGATCAGCTCGTCGGGCTGGACGAGGGTGCCGTTCTCGTGCTTGGCGACGAGCTTCAGCCCGATGCGGCCCCGCTCCTTGTCGACTTCCTGCACGACCACGTCGAGCACGTCGCCGCGCGAGATCACGTCCTCGATGTGACCGACGCGGCCCGGGCCCACGTTCGAGACGTGGAGCAGACCGTCCGTGCCCTTCTTGAGCTCGACGAAGGCGCCGAAGTCGGTCGTCTTCACGACCCTGCCCGTGTAGGTGTCCCCCACCTCGGGCTCCTTCGTCAACGACTGGATCGCGTCGATCGCGGCCTCCGCCTTCGTGCCCTCGGTCGCGTAGATGAGGATCGTCCCGTCCTCCTCGATGTCGATCTGGACGTCGTAGTCGCTCTCGAGCGAGCGGATCGTCTCGCCGCCCTTGCCGATGACGAGACCGATCTGCTCGGAGTCGATCTTGACGCTCGAGATCCGCGGCGCGTGGGCGGCAAGCTCGTCACGCGAGGCCGACAGAGCCTCCGCCATCTTGTCGAGGATGAGCCCGCGCGCCCGCTTCGCCTGCTCGAGCGCGTTCCGCATGATCTCCTGCGTGACGCCGGTGATCTTGATGTCCATCTGCAGCGCGGTCACGCCCTCGCGGGTGCCGGCGACCTTGAAGTCCATGTCGCCGAGGTGATCCTCGGCCCCCTGGATGTCCGTGAGGATCACGTGGTCGTCGCCCTCCTTGACGAGGCCCATGGCGATGCCGCCGACAGGTGCCTTGATCGGCACCCCCGCATCCATCAGCGCCAGGGTCGAGCCGCAGACCGAGCCCATCGACGACGAGCCGTTCGACTCGAGCGTCTCGGAGACGATCCGAATCGTGTACGGGAAGTCCTCGGCTCCCGGGATGATCGGCTCGAGCGCACGCTGGGCGAGCGCCCCGTGACCGATGTCGCGGCGCTTCGGCCCGCGCATGAAGCCGGTCTCGCCGACCGAGTACGGCGGGAAGTTGTAGTGATGCATGAAGCGGCGATCCGTCTCCAGTGAGAGATCGTCGATCCGCTGCCCCTCCTTGGCAGTGCCGAGCGTGAGCAGCGACAGGATCTGCGTCTGTCCGCGCGTGAACAGCCCCGAGCCGTGAGTGCGCGCCGCAACGCCGACCTCGCACCAGATCGGCCGGATGTCCTCTGCTCCGCGCCCGTCGGGCCGGATCTTCTCGACCGCGATCTTCTGGCGGACGAGCTTCTTGTAGATCGCTTCGGCAGCCCGCTTGACGTACTGCTTCGTCAGCGAGTCCTTGACCGCCGGCTCTTCGCCTTCGACGGTGGCCGGGCCGGCCGGGAACGGCAGTTGGACGCCCTCGACGATCCGGTCGAAGAGCAGCTGCCGCTTCGCCGAGCGCAACTCCTTCGAGTCTTCCTCGGAGTCGGTCAGCGCCTTGAGGTCGCTCTCGAACTGCTGGCGCACCGCCTCCTCGACGGCTTCGAGGCGAAGCTTGTCGAGGATCGTGTTCGCGCTCAGCCGGACCTGGATCTGCTTGAGGATGTCCTCCTCGGTCGAGTTCATGTCGAGCTCGCCGGCGAGCTCGGTCAACAGGTCCTCGACGACTGCGCCCGCCTCGCGGAGACCCTCGGCCCGGATCCGCTCGCGGATCCTGTCGCCGTGCTGGGACTCGAGGTCGGCGGTCAGCTCAGGGTCGAGCCACTTGGGCTTTCCGGCCTGGCGCTGGAGGTCTTCCTGAGCCTCGCAGATCTTGACGATTTCGCCGTGGGCGAGCTCGAAGGCCTCGAGGAGCCGGTCCTCGGGGATTTCCTCGGCTCCGGCCTCGATCATCGTCAGCGCTTCCTTGGTGCCGACGACGACGAGGTCGAGGGTGGCCTCCTCCTGGACCGCGGGCAGCGTCGGGTTGACGACGAAGCGCCCGTCGATCTCCCCGATGCGCACAGCCCCGACGGGGCCGAGGAACGGCATCGGCGAGATCATCAGCGCCGCGGAGGCGCCGTTGATGCAGAGGATGTCGTGCGCCGTGATCAGGTCGGCCGAGAGGACGGTGCAGATCACCTGCGTCTCGTTGCGGTAGCCCGAAGGCCAGAGCGGCCTGATCGGACGGTCGATCATGCGCGCGGTCAGGATGGCGCGCTCGGTGGGACGCCCTTCGCGCTTGAAGAAGCCGCCGGGGATCTTCCCGGCGGCGTACATGCGCTCCTCGACGTCGACCGTGAGCGGGAAGAAGTCTGCGCCCTCGCGCGGCTCCATCCGCCCCTGGGCCGTGGCCAACACCATCGTGTCGCCCGAGCGGACGATGACGGCGCCGTCGGCCTGCTTGGCCAGCTTGCCGGTCTCGAAGGTGATCTCCTGGTCGCCGACGTCCACTGAGACCGTGGCGATCGTCTCTTGCGTGATCGTGCTCATCTGTCCTCCATCTTCCGTGGAAGGTGGAGGTTTGAGTCAGCTCCGGCTTCGTCTGCTCCGGGGCTCACTCAAACTTCCACCCTCCTGCGACTGCGAACTAGCGCCTCAGGCCTAGCTCCTTGATCAATTCTCGGTATCCCTCGACGTTCTTCCGCTGGAGGTAGTTCAGAAACCGCCGGCGCCGGCCGACGAGCTTGAGCAGGCCGCGCCGCGAGTAGTGGTCCTTCGGGTGCGTCCTCAGATGCTCCGTCAGCTCGTTGATCCGCTGGGTGAGCAGCGCGATCTGCACCTCGGGCGAGCCCGTGTCTTCATTCGACCGCCCGTGGCGGCCGATGATCTCCAGCTTCGCTTCCTTCGTCAGGGTCAAACGGTCCTCTTTCTGTTCACCGAGCCAGGCTGAAGCCTGGCACGGACAGCACAAACAATCCGCGATCCAAGTCCGCCGCGGGAAGCGTCCGCGCGCGGCCGAGACTGCGGTCGCCGGTCAGGGTAGCGGAAATCAGCCGCTGACTCGCACCGGCAGCGCGGAGGTCGTCGTGTCCCCCTTCTTGCTCGTGACGACGATCACGACCTTCCAGTCGCCGGGCATGATCAGCGTGTAAGGGCCCTTGTACTCGCCGCGGGTGACCTCGTGCAGATCCTTGTTGTAGAGCGTCATCACGTGCGGCGATGTCATCTCGCCGTGGACTGTGACCTTGGCGTCGTGCAGGGGCACGCCGCTGCGCTTGTTCCTCACCCGGACGACGACAGTTCGCTGGTACGGGCCCCCCAAGGCCCTCGCCTTGATGCTCGCGTTGCCGTAGGACGTGGTGGTCGCGCCGGGCACCGGCGGGGATTTCTTCGAGCTCTTGTTGCTCCCGCCGCTCTCGAGCAGGAGAAAGCCGCTCACGACGAGCACGGTGCCGACGACGGCGCTTGCTGCCGCCAGCTGCCAGATTCCTCGCATTCCACAAGGATAGGGACTGCTCGGTTGCGGTCGTGTTTCTCAGAGTCACGAGCAAGTGCCTTAGGCTCCGAGCATGAGAGGCGCCGTGGCGGCCGGTCATCCCGCGACCGCAGAGGCCGGTGCGGAGATCCTCGAGGCCGGAGGCAGCGCGGCCGATGCCGTCGTTGCCGCCTGCCTCGCTTCGTGCGTCGCGGAGACGGTGATGACGGGCCTCCTGGGAGGCGGTCACGCGATCTACTTCGACGCCGCGAGTGGACGGACGGCGAACCTCGACTGCTTCGTAGCCATGCCCGGGCTCGGACGCGAGCGCCGCGAGGTCGCCCTCGTTGAGCTCGAGGTTCCCTTCGGCTCCGAGCTCGTGCACTACGCCGTCGGCATCGGCTCCTGCGGCGTGCCGGGAGTCGCCGCCGGCCTCGATGCCCTCTGGGGCGAGCACGGGCGCCTGCCCTGGCCGCGGCTCGTCGAGCCCGCGCTGCGCCTGGCGAAGGCTTCCGTGCCGATGCCGGCCGCGCATGCGTCCTGCCTGGCGATGCTCGCCCCGGTGATGACGATGAACGAGGGGGCGCGGATCTACTCGCCGGGCGGTTCCCTGCTCGGCGAGGGCGACGCGCTGCGCCAGCCGGGGCTCGTCGACGCGCTCGAGGCGCTCGCTGTCGAGGGTCCGCGCTCCGCGTACGAGGGCACGATCGGCCGCGCTCTCGTCGAGCTCATGGACGAGCTCGGTGGGCTCGTCACGGGAGAGGATCTCCACTCCTACGAGGCGCTCTGGAACGAGCCCCTGCGGGTCGATTTCCGGGGCTATGAGGTGCGCACGCGGGCGGGGCTGTCGGATTTCCCGGCCGCGCTCACATCGCTTCCCGAGCTGCGAGGGCTCGGCGAGCCCGAGCGCACGCTCGCGCTCATCGGAACGCTGCTCGAGAATCGGCTCGGGCAATCAGGAACGACCAACCTCGCCGTCATCGACGGCGAGGGAAGCGCGTGCGTGCTGACAACGAGCCTCGGGCTCGGCTCCGGCGACTTCCTGCCCGGCTTCGATCTGCACCTGAACAGCATGCTCGGTGAGGCCGATCTGATCGTCGCCGGGCTCGAACCGGGCGAGCGGATGGCGAGCATGATGGCGCCGTCGATCGCGCTCGACGCGGACGGCGTTGCCCTGGCGGCAGGTGCGGCCGGGGGCACGCGCCTGCGGAGCGCGCTGCTGCAGGCCGTCGCCGGAATCCTCGACGAGGGCCTGGAGCCGCAGGCTGCGATCGATCGCCCTCGTCTCCATCCCGTGGCGTCGATCGTCCACCTCGAGCCGGGATTTGGCGCGCAGACGATCGGCGCGCTCGAGTCGGCGGGCTTCGAGGTGCGCGAGTGGCCCGGAACTCACCATTACTTCGGCGGAGTGAGCGCGGTCACGCGGACCGGCGCCGCGGGCGATCCTCGTCGAAGCGGCGCGGCTCGGGTGTTGTGAGGCTCGAGCCGAGGACCCAGCCGAGGTACCCACATTCGGGACAGCCCGGATTCGCACGAACCGTCCCACCGCCCGACGGCTTCGGGTATGAAGCGCCGCACGAGAGACAGCACACGGTCTCGACGTTCGAGGGCCGGGGCCAGTCCGCCTGACTCTTGTCGCTCACGCTGCAATAGATTCCGCACTTTGCGGAAACTTGCGCCGTCGACCGACCCAGGTTTACGGAGATTTCACAGGGGGGTCGGCCGCCCTGGTCGCCTCAACGTCCCGCGCGATCTGGGCGATGAGCTCCTTCTCGTCGGCAAAGGCTCGCTCGTCGCGAAGCCGCTGCCAGAGCTCGACGACCAGACGCTGGCCGTAGAGGTCGCCCGAGTAGTCGAGCAGAAAGGCCTCGATGCGCCGCTCGAGTCCGCCGTAGTGCGGATTCGTGCCGATCGAGACAGCGGCGCGATGGCCGGCTGCGGCCCCCGCGTAAATTCCGTTTCCCGGCACTGCTAGCTCCGGACGGACGTCGAGGTTCGCAGTCGGGAAGCCGAGCGTACCGCCCCGAGCTTCTCCCGCGACGACGACGCCCTCGACCTCGACCGGGCGGCTGAGCAGCTCGGCGGCGGCGTCGACCGCGCCTGCCCGAATGAGCTCGCGGATCCGGCTCGACGAGACGTTCTCCAGCAGCGGCACGGGCCTGACCTCGAAGCCGAGGCCGGCGAGGAGGTCGAGGTCGCCTCGGCGGCCGTACCCGAAGCGAAAGTCGGCCCCGGCCACGACGACCTCGGTGCCGATTGGCCGCAACACCTGCTCCGCGAACTCCTCGGGCTCCAGGCGCGCCACGTCAAGCGTGAACTCGACCACGAGCACCGCCTCGACGCCAAGCCCGTCCAGGAGCTCGAGCCGCCGCTCGAGTGTCGAGAGCAGCTCGACGCGATTGCCGAAGGCCGTGCGCGGGTGCGGGTCGAATGTGACGACCGCCGGCTCGGGCCCGGCCCCGAGCGTAGTCTCGATCACCCGCCGGTGCCCGAGGTGGACGCCGTCGAACGTGCCCAGTGCGACCGCCCGCGGGCCGCCGCCGAGCTCTGCCGGCGCGTGCGCGATCTTCATCGCTCGAGGGCCGCGAGCGCCTCTTCGGGCGGGACGATGCGCTCGGGATCGGCGTCGTCGAGGCTGAACGGACCGACATGAGTGCGCCGCAGCGAGACGCAGTGGCCGCCCAGCGCCTCGGCGACGGCGCGGACATAGCCGCCCGAGCTCACTTCGAGCTCGAGCTTCGCAAGGCCCCCGTCATACTCGAGGAGCTCGAGCTCGTGGACGGTCGTCCGCCGGATGGGCATGTCGACGGGGACGCCGCGGCGGTGGAGCTTGTACGCGCGCTCGCCGCCGATCTTGACCGCGGAGGCGGCCGGGATCTTCAGATCGACTTCGCCGCGCAGCGCACCGAGGCGCGCGACGACCCCGGCCTCCGACGGCGGCTCGTGCTCGTCGACGACCTCTCCTTCGGGGTCTCCGGTCGAGGTGAGCGCCGAGAGGTCGACCTGCGTCTCGTAGCGCTTGGTCAGGCCGACGAAGCGCTGTGCCTGCTTCGTGAAGGCTCCGAGCAGGACAAGTAGGAGTCCGGTCGCGAAGGGGTCGAGCGTGCCCGCGTGGCCGGCGCGGGCGCCCGTGCGGTCGCGGAGGTCGCGGACGATCGCAAACGACGACGGCCCTGCGGGCTTGTCGTAGAGCACCAACCCGCTCGGGCTAAGCCCCCGCGGAACCATCTGTTGCGGCCGCGAACTCGCGGCGGATGAACTCGGTGATCTCCTCGATCGACTCGTTGCTGGAGAAGCCCGCCGCCTGCCTGTGCCCGCCCCCTTCTCCTGAGAGGCGCGCGATCGCGGACACGTCGATCTCGTCGGTCGAGGCCCGCAGGCTGACCCGGCGGGCGGGAGCGTTCCCCCGAGGCGGCTCACGGATGAGCGCAGCCATGTCCGCGCCCTCGACTGCGCGCAGATAGTCGATGATCCCCTCGGAGTACGGTTCGGCCGCGCCCACCTCGGCGAAGTCGTTGCGCAGCAGGTACGAGACGACGAGCCGTCCGCCTTCGTAGATCTGCGCCCGCTCCAGCGCGCGCGCCAGGAGCTTGAGCTTCGCGAACTGGACGCTCTCGTAGACGTCCTGGAAGATCTTGTGGACATCGGCGCCGGCCTCGACGAGCTCCGCGGCCAGGCGGAGCGCCTTCGGCGTCGTGTTCGTGTACTGGAAGCGGCCCGTGTCGGTGACGACGGCGATGTACAGCGCCTCCGCGATCTCCGGCGTCAGCTCGACGTCGAGGACGGCGAAGAGGTCGCGCACGATCTCGCCTGTCGAGGAGGCCTCCGCGACCACGAGGTTGACCCCGCCGAAGCGCGAGTTGTCGTGATGGTGGTCGATGTTGACGACGAGCGGCGCGCTCGCGAGCACCTCCGGGTCCGGGCCGAGCCGGCTCTCGTTGGCGCAGTCGAGCGCGAGGAGAACGCGCTCATGGGCGTCTGCGGGCAACTTGCGCCGCAGATTTCCGAACGGCATCCAGGCGTATTCGCGTGGGAGCGGAGTCTCGCCCGAGAGGTACATGACGACGTCCTTGCCGAGCTGCTCGAGCCCGAGCTTGGCGGCGAGGGTCGAGCCGAGGGCATCGCCGTCCGGGTTCTCGTGCGTCGTGACGAGGAAGCGATCGTGGCCGCGGATCGCCTCTACAACGCGGTCATGTTCGGTCATCGGGGGCGAGCTCATCGATGAGTTGCGACATCCGGACCCCGCGTTCGACCGAGGGATCGTATTCGAAGGCGAGCTGCGGAGTCCGCTTGAGCCTCAACTCAGCGGCCAGATGAGCCTGGAGGACTCCGTGAGCCGAGGCGAGCCCGGCGAGTGTCCGCTCGCGCTTGCGCTCGGAGCCGAGCACGCTGACGTACACGACGGCACTTCGCAGGTCAGGCGAGGTCTTGACCCCGGTCACGGTCACGAACCCGATCCGCGGGTCCTTGAGCTCGACGAGCGCCTCCGCGAGGGTCTCCCGGATCGCCTCGTTCACTCTGCGCATCCGATCAGGCATCGGGGGCCACCACTTCCTTCTGCGCGCGCACGAGCTCGTACTCCTGGCCGTTCAGGTAGCGCACCGCCTGCTCGAGGAGCTGCTCTGCCTCGTTGTGTTCTCGCGCGACGCAGGCGACCGTGAGCCGCGCCCGCTGCCAGAGCTCGTGGTGGTCGACCTCCGCCACCGAGACGCCGAAGCGGTTCTGGAGCTGCGCCTTCGCCGACTTCACGTGCTTGCGCTTTCCTTTCAGCGAGCCTGCCTCCGGGAAGTGCAGCTCGACCGAGAGGATGCCCACGTACCCCGCGCCCATGGCCGACATTGTTGACGAAAGTGCCTAGGCCAAACGGCCACGTCCGGTGCCTGGCACCAGACAGGGCCCAAGCGTGGACTGCCGCCGCCAGGCTGAGACTGAGAATCTAGGTGGCGGCGGGAGCGGCCGGTGCCGCCGAAGAGAGGTCGGTGCGCTCGATCTGGCGCACCTCGTAGGCCTCGAGGATGTCGCCTTCCTTCACGTCGTTGAAGCCGTCGAGGAGGATGCCGCACTCGAAGCCCTCCTCGACCTCGCGAACGTCGTCCTTGAAGCGCTTCAGCTGCGAGATCGAGCTCTCCTGGACGACTGCGCCGTCACGCACGACGCGGACCCGCGCGCCGCGGCGGATGACGCCGCTCGTCACGTGCGAGCCTGCGATCGTCCCGAGCCGGGAGACGCGGAAGAGCTGCCGCACCTCGGCCTCTCCGAGCGTCTCCTCGGTCGTGACCGGCCGCAGCATGCCGACGAGCGCCTGCTCGATCTCCTCGGTGAGGCGATAGATCACGTCGTAGGTGCGGATCTCGACACCCTCGCGCTCGGCCGAGGCCCGGGCTTCCGCGTTCGGACGCACGTTGAAGCCGACGATCATCGCGTTCGAGGCGGCGGCGAGCATGACGTCGTTCTCGGAGATGCCGCCGACGCCCGTGTGGATGACGTTCACGCGCACTTCCGGATGCTGGATCTTCTGGAGCTCCGAGACTGCCGCCTCGACCGATCCGTCGACGTCGGCCTTGATGACGAGATTGAGGTCCTGAACCGCGCCCTCCTGCATCTCGGAGAAGAGCGTGTCCAGTGAGATTCCGGCCGGGCGTCGCTGCGCGAGCTGTTCTCGCCGGAAGCGCTCCCCCCGCGACTGTGCGAGGTGGCGCGCCTGGCGGTCGTGCTCGACGACGCGCGCGTGCTCTCCCGCTGCCGGGGGCTTGTCGAAGCCGATGATCTCCACCGGATCGCCGGGGCCCGCCTCGCGAACCTTCTCGCCGCGGTAGTTGTGCAGCGCGCGGACCTTCCCCCACGCGTCGCCGGCGACGATCGCGTCACCGACGCGGAGGGTTCCGCGATGGACGAGCATGGTCGCGACGGGACCGCGGCCGACGTCGAGGCGGGACTCGATGATCGGGCCCGAGGCCTCGGCCTTGGGATTTGCCGTCAGCTCGAGCTCAGCGTCCGCAACGAGCAGGACCTTTTCGAGCAGATCGTCGAGGTTCTGCTTCTCCCTCGCCGATACGTCCGAATACTGCGTCGATCCCCCCCACTCCTCCGGCTGGAGCTCTTCGTTGACGAGCTCCTGGCGCACACGCTGCGGATCGGCGTCGGGCTTGTCGACCTTGTTCACCGCGACGACGATCGGCACCTCGGCCGCGCGCGCATGCGCGATCGACTCCTGGGTCTGCGGCTTGACGCCGTCGTCCGCCGCGACGACGAGCACGGCGATGTCGGTCACCTTGGCGCCGCGTGCACGCATGGCTGTGAAGGCCTCGTGGCCGGGCGTGTCGAGGAAAGTGATCTTGCGTCCATCGTGCTGCACCTGGTAGGCGCCGATGTGCTGCGTAATCCCGCCGGCCTCGGTCTCGACGACCGACGACTGGCGGATCGCGTCGAGCAGCGTCGTCTTCCCGTGGTCGACGTGGCCCATGATCGTGACCACAGGCGGTCGCGCGACGAGATCCTCCTCGGCGTCCTCGTAGACCTCGGGGAGCTCGTCCTCCTCGGCCACGTGCTTGATCGTGACGTCCCGCTTGACCTCGGTCGCGATCAGCTGCACGGCCTCGTCCGAGAGAGTCTGCGTGATCGTCACCAGCTCGCCGAGGCCCATCAGGATCTTGATGATTTGGGCCGCCGGGACGCCCAGTGCCTGCGAGAGGTCCTTGACCGAGACCCCGGAGCTGACCGTCACCGGCCCGGTCGGCTGCGGGCCGGGCGGCGACTTGGGACGGGTCTCTGCGCGCTCGCGCGCCTGCCGGGAGTCCTGGCGCCCACGCTGAGAGCCGCTGTCGATGACGACGCGGCGCTTGCGGCCCCCCGGCGCCTGGCGCGGCCGGACGGGTCTCTTGGGGCGGTTGTTTCCTTTGGATTCAGCCATTTCTCTCCGGTGAAGTGTAGATACCAGCGAGCTCTTGATCGACGTGGACAGGAGTTCGCAACGTGCGGGCAAAGCCGCGGTTCGAGGCCGCCCGCTCGAAACATTCGAGCCGCCGGCAGGTGTAGACGCCGCGCCCCGGCGCCTCAGCTCCGGGCGTAAGAACTCCTTCGCGTGCGACGAAGCGAACCAACTCGGCCTGGGGCGCCTTGCGCCCGCAACCCGCGCAAGTCCTCACCGGTCCCGAGCTCACGCCGCGCTGGACTGGCCTTCCTCCTCGGAGGGCATCTCGGTGACTGCGACTTCGGGTTCCTCGACGGGCTCCTCGACCGGCCGCTCCTCGTCCTGTTCGGGCGCCTCGGGCTGGGGCGGCTCGAGACCCGCTTCGGCCGGAGTCACTTCCTCTCCCGCTTCTGCAACCGGCTCGTCCGCAGCGGGTGTCTCTTCCGAGGCCTCAGCTTCGACCGGCGCCTCTTCCTCATCGCTCACTCCGCCCACGACCTGGGAAGCCTCGAGCGTTTCGCCGGCTGCTTCGCGCTCGGCCAGCTGCCGATGAGCGGGGATGCCACAGAAGCGCGAGCCCGGGACCGCGGCGTTGGGGCAGCGCTTGCCGTTGGCGAGGATCGCCGAGCAGCGGCCGGAGAACTCCTCGCCCTCCGCCCCGCCGGCGAACGCAGCCTCGGCCTCGGACTGCGCGAACTCGGCGTCGGACTGGATGTCCACTTTCCAGCCCGTCAGCCGCGCGGCCAGCCTGGCGTTCAAGCCCTCCTTGCCGATCGCAAGCGCGAGCTGGTCCTCGGGAACGATGACCGTCGCTTCCTTCGTCTCATCGTCGACGAGCACCTCGCGCACGCGCGCCGGCGACAGCGCCTTGGCGATGAAGCGGGCGGGCTCGGTGTTCCACGGGATGATGTCGATCTTCTCGCCGCGCAGCTCCGAGACGACCATGCGGACGCGCGAGCCTCGCGGGCCGACGCAGGCGCCGACCGGGTCGACGCCCTGGGCATGCGACTCGACGGCGATCTTCGAGCGGTAGCCCGGCTCTCGGGCGACGCCGCGGATCTCGACGAGACCATCGGCGATCTCGGGCACCTCGAGCTCGAAGAGCGTGCGGATCAGCTCCGGATCGCGCCGCGACAGGATCACCTGCGGCCCTTTCGTCCCGGAGCGGACCTCCGTGATGACCGCCTTGATGCGGCTCCCCTGCTCGTAGCGCTCGCCGTCCACCTGTTCCGAGCGGGGTAGCAGCGCCTCGACCTTGCCGAGGTCGACGAGGACGTTGTTGCGGTCGCCGGCCTGCTGGACGATGCCGGTCACGACCTCGGTCACACGATCGACGTACTCCTCGTACATCATCTCGCGCTCGGCTTCGCGGATTCGCTGCAGGATGACCTGCTTCGCGGTCTGCGCGGCGATGCGGCCGAAGTCGTGCGGCGTGACGTCCGCGCGCTTGACCTGATCCACGGGCAGCTCCGACCAGTCGACGTCGAGGTCGTCGTCGTTGATGAGCGTGTGTGAGCGCTCGCCGTTCTCGACCTCGAGCTGCTCGAGCTCGGTGATCGCCCGCTCACGCGCCTCCTCGATCAGCTGCTCCTCGACGTCGGGCGGCAGCTCGATCGAGAAGACGCGGAAGTCGCCTTCGCCGCGATCGAGCTCGACGGTCGCGTGACGCGTTGCGCCCGGGGTTTTCTTGTAGGCGGCGAGCAGGGCGTCCTCGAGGGCGGCAATGAGCGTATCGCCGTCGATGCCCTTCTCTTTCTCGATCACGCGGACCGCCTCGATGATCTCCCGGCTCATCTCTTTCTCCCTTCGATTACGTTGCCGCGCACGATCGCCTCGTACGGGATGTCGACCCGCTCGTCCTTGTCCGCCGCGACCTGGAGCGACTGCTCGCCGACCGCGACCAGCTCACCCCGGAAGCGCTTGCGGCCCGCGATCTCCTCGGCCGTGCGCAGCGCAACCGTGCTGCCGACGACGCGCTCGAAGTGAGGGCGGCGGCGCAAAGGCGGATCGGTACCGGGCGAGGAGACGTCGATCGCGTACCGGTCCAGATAGTCGCGCAGGACCTCGGTCACGCGCTCGCAGAGGGCGTGGTCGACGCCCTTGGGATGGTCGACGAAGACTGTGAAACGCTCTGGCCCGGAGAGCTCGAGCGCGAGGACCTCGACTCCGGGCAGGCTGCGCTCAATCCGCGAGGCGACCTCGCGGTAGAGGCTCCGCTCCTTGTCGTAGAGATCCGTCAATTAACTCCTCTCAAAAAAAACGGGCGCGGCGCGCCCATTTCAAACAGCTGAAATGCGGTGGTTTCAAGGATAGCAAGGCACCAGCCCCGTCGGCTGACGCGCGCCGAGGACGATTGCGCCTAGCCGAGCACGATCGTGACGGGCCCTCGTTTGCGATCCGAACGCGCATCCTCGCGCCGACGGGAGATTTTCGCCGCCTGACCCCAGGCACGCGCTCCGACCTAGCCCGTACTCCTCAAAGCCTTCAGGCAAGGCCCCGTCGCTTCAGCTAGCTCGTCTCGGCGGTGGCCTGATTAGGAGAAACGGCAGACGATCTTGCCGTCGTATCTCTGCATGCCCGGCGTTTGCTCCGCGTGTGTCACGAGGCAGACTCCGTACTTGGTCTCGATCGGCTCGCCTTCCTCGGGGACTCGTAGCAGCTCAATGTCCTGAAGGTCCTTCCACCCCGGTCCCTCGATGGTGACGATGAATGTCTGAATGAGGCGATGATCGCACGAGAGCGGCTGGACCGGTCTGGGGACGTCCCGTCCGGGTAGAATATTGCTTACGGCCCGCGTTGGGCCAACTTACGATCGGGAAGACGCGCCTTCTGCCGCAGGGAGGCGTGAACCCCTCTCCCCTGATCTCCCGAGGCCCGTCGCGGGCCGCTCCGTGCCACTCGCCCACATCACCACATCTACACAGACGTGCACTGGCTCAGGTCCGTGGTGCCGCTATTCGAGCAACGAGCCAGCGAACGACCTTGCCGTGCTCGTCCTTGAATGGATAGACCTTGAGCAGCCCCTCGTCCGCCGTGGGCGCTGCTCCTGACCGCCGACGGCGGTTCGCTATTCAGGTCCCTCGGACGTTCTCGCGCCGGCGCAACCTCGTCCTCTGAGCTCCGCTGGAGGGACGACCTAGACATCCATGAGGAGGCGCTCGTCCCGATCCGGCCGGTGGCGTAGGTGAAGAGTGCGCGCCAATTGCGCGCCACTGAACGAGTCGGGCGTCGAGAGAGCGCCTATACGTCGAGGACGATCGTCACCGGCCCGTCGTTGACGAGCTCGACCTGCATCCGCGCGCGGAAGACGCCTGTTTCGACGGGCACACCGAGATCCGTGAGGGCCGCACAGAACCCCTCGTAGAGCCGCTCCGCCTCGGCTGCAGGCGCAGCCCCGGAGAAGTCCGGTCGAGTTCCCTTCTGACGTTTGCTATCGGCGATGAGCGTGAACTGGCTGATGACGAGCGCGGGGCCGCCGGTGTCGATGAGGCTGAGGTCGAACTTCCCATCCTCGTTCTCGAAGATCCGCAGGCGCGCGACCCGTCCGGCGAGCCGCTCCGCGTCCGACTCCTCGTCCCCGCGAGCGACGCCGACCAGGACGCAGAGCCCCGCGCCGATCTCCCCGACGACTTCGCCGGCCACGACGACGCGCGCCTCGGAGACGCGTTGCACGACAGCCCTCAATGGACCTTGTGTTGCATCACTCGCTCACTCGTTCGCACGCAAGCTCAACAGGAACGAGCTTGTGCAGTGCAACACAAGAGCGGCGCCGGCTACTCGAGGGCGCGCAGGCGCTCGGCGTAGTGCTCGCTGCCCGGACGGAGCGACTTCGCGAGCTTGAGGTGGCCCCGGGCCTCGTTCGTGCGCCCGAGCTTCTCGAGCGCCCGGGCCAGGCCGTAGTGCGCATAATCGTCGGCCGGCGAGAGCTCGAGCATCGCCCGGAACTCCGCCTCGGCCTCCGTGTAGCGCTGCATGCGGAAATACGCGATCCCGAGCGACTCGCGGATCGAGGCCTTGTCCGGCTCCCGTTTCTTCGCCTTCTCGAGCGAGACCGTGGCCTGCGCGGCCATGCCCTTCCTGAGGTGAGCTCGACCTTTCTGGAAGAGGTCATACGTCTCGCTCATGCACTCCAAGATACCCAGCCCTACCGACCCGCAAGCAATGAGCGAAACGAGAAGAGCCCTCGGGTCCGGCGCCCGATCGGGAAGGTGCGCCGCAGGCCGCGCCGAACCGACCGCAGCTCGCGCCGAGCATCGCGGGCGGCGGCAGCCGCGGAGGCCTCGGGCCCGAAGCGGGCGAGCCCCAGCGCGTCGGCGAACTCGCTCGCGTCGATGCCGACCCGCCTTCTCAGCAGCCTGCCGAGCTCGCGGGGCCCGACGTTCCGCGGGACCTCGATTCCCTGGTCGAGGAGGAAGTCGACGAGCTCTCGCCGGCAGGCAGACGCCATCAGGCGCGGATCACTGGTGAAGAAGCGGGATTGGCGCAGCGCGAGCTTTGCGAGCACGAAGAGCAACGCGAGAATCGCTACCGCGAGCGCCACGAAGCCGCCCGCACCGGTCCCGCGGCCCCGGTTCGCACCGCCGGGGCTCCCGCGGTCGGGCGTGGAGGCCCCGCGCTTCTCCGACCGCGTGCGATCCTTCTGGCCGGGGGTGAGCTCGAAGCGGAGCAGCGTCTGTGCCTTGAGCGCGCTGGCGACCAGCACCGCCTTCGCTCCATTCGCATCGAACGACACGGACGAGCTCGTATACGACGCACCGAGGGTCCCTCGACCCGGGGTTGGATCGAACGGGAGCCAGCCGTAGCCCTTGAACCAGACCTCGACCCACGTGTGCGCGTTCCGGTCGGACACCGTCCACGTCCCCCGCTGCGAGTCGTAGTTGCCACTCGTGAACCCGGCTGCGACCCGCGTAGGGATGCCCAGGTAGCGGAGCATGAGCGCCATCGCGCCCGCGAAGTGCTGGCAGTACCCGCGTTTGGTCTGCGTCACGAACTGCACGAGGGCCGGCACGCCGGGCGTGCGAGCCGGCGGCTGCTCGTCGTAGGTGAAGCCTCCGCTCGAGCGGAACCAGGCCTCGAGCGCAACCGTCGCGGCATACGGGTTCTTGGCGTTGCCGGCGACACGCCTCGCCGCGAAATAGAGCCGCCGATAGGCGGCGCCATCGCCGTCCGACCGGAAGTAGTCGCCGACCCAGGCATCGTGCTCGGGGGTGGCGAAGGGAGGGACGGCCGCACCGTCGCCAACCGTGAGAAAGCGGCGATCCTTTGAGATCACGGGCGGATAGTCCGGCGGCGACTTGGCGAGCTCTGCCGGCTTCGGCGCAGGGTTGTACCCCCAGGCGGTGTAGTGCGCGCCGCGAGGCAGCGGCTTCGCTGCGAGCGCGACTCCACCCTGCTCGTACTCAAGGTCCCCGATCGAGCGCATGTCGTAGGCGACCGGCTGACTCGGTCCGACGACGTGGAAGTCCCGCAGCGCGTCGATCCTGACTCCGACGCGTGTCCACCTGCTCGGGTCACGGCCGGCGGCAGGGACCAAGGGGTCGCCGGAGAGATCGGTCATCGCGCTCGTAAACCCGATCGTGGAGGCCCCGACCAGATCCTCGTCCCAAAGATCGTGGGTGAACGCATCGAGCGTGGTCGCACGCCAGTAGACCGAGCGATCGGGAGCGCGGACGGTGAAGACCCGCGTGCGCTTCTTCGGGAAACGGACGCCGTCGTAGTTCGAGCGCCAGACGTACTCGACGCTCACGCGCTTCGCCGGCTTCGTGTACAGATCCCAGTTCTGCCAGCCGATGAACTGGCCTCTGGCCACGGAGCCCGAGCTCGAGACGATCAGCGCGAGCACGACGAGAGCGGTTCCGACGAGGATCTGAGGAGGTGCGCGGCGGCTCTCCGGCCGCAGCCACGCGACGAGCGCCAGAGCGGCAACGAGCAGGAATACGCCCCGTCCGAGGTCGTCGCTCCCGGGGAGGATGGTGGCCGGCCAGCCGGCGCCCGCGGCCAGCCCGAGAATCGCCGCGAGCGGTCGCCTGGCCGCGACCGCCAGCGCGCAGAGCAGCGAGAAGACGCAGACGGCGAGCAAGAGCACGCCGTGCATCAAGGGATGGGCCGCCCCGTTGAAGGGGACGAGCACATCGTAGAAGTCCACGAAGCCGCTCCCCGCGCGGTCGGCGAGCCGACCGAGGTGATACGGCCTGTGCACGTGCAGCGCAATCGCGGCGGCTGCGATCACTGCGGCCGCCTCGGCCCCGAACAGCAATGCGACCCGTGGACGGAAGCGCAGGCGCAGACCTGGAAGCAGAGCCGGCGCGATGCCCAGGGCGACCATGAGCATGAGCGGCCCAACGCCCGGCCTCGGCTGCTCGAGCCGGGCCCAGTTCCATGCGATCAGCGCCCCGAGCCCGGCAGAGAAGACGAGGGTTCTAGCCATGTGCGGTCAGCGCCTTCTCGAGGCCGCTCAACTTGGCGGCGAGGTCGTCTCCACGTCGGAGGACGGCGACCGGCACTCCGGCCATCTGCAGCCTGAGCAGGAGCGGCTCGCGCGTCGGCGATGCGCCCTCGGGCCGAAAGCTCGCCGCCTCGACGAAGACGAGCGAGGTTGGGCGACGGGCAAGAGCGCGCTCGAGCAGCGCGTCGGTCAGCTCGATGCCGAGCGAGGCGGTGATCGCGACGAGCTCGTGCGCGTGGGCCGCCGGCGAGCCCTCGCGGTCGAGAAAACGCGTGAGGGGCTGCGTCCCCGTCGGCTCGGCCGCCGCGAGCAGCTCGAGCGCCAGGCGCCACTCGCCGTCGTATGAGGCGACCTGACAGCTCTCGGGCGGCGAAGAGCTGATCGTCAGCACGGCCCTCCGGTTCCGCAAGGCCTGGGCGCGCAGGATCGAGCCGGCCGCCCGCACCTGCACGTCGAACGACTCGCCGACGACCGACCGGCCGTCCGCGTCGAGCAGAACGCTCACCTCGTCTTGCGGCGTGTCCTCGAGCTCTTTCACCATCAGGGTTCCGCGTCGCGCGGTCGTGCGCCAGTGCACCTTCCGCAGCGACTCGCCCTGCTCGTACTCACGAACGCTGTGCAGATCGAAGCCCGCCGTGCGGCGCAGCAGAACCCGCCCGCCGGTCTGGGGCGCCCCGCCGGCTTCCGAAAAGAGGCGCGCGAGATCGACGAGCCGCGGGTACACGAGCAGCGTCGACTCGGTGCCGAGCTCGGTCTCGGCGCGTGCGAGCGCGAACGGATCCTCGAACACAGCCCGGACGGCCTCGAAGCGGTACCGGCCGCGCGGGACGGCCGGGAGGATGTAGCGGGTGAGCAACGTCGACCCGTGCCTCGAGAGCCGAGCCCGGTGTTCCCCGAGGCGACCGGCCAGCTCCACGACCTCGAGCGAGCGTGGGCCCGGATTTCGCTGGGGAGTCGCCTCCAGACCAACCGTGACGGCCCCGCCTTCCAGGTGCCCCGCGGAGCCGAGCGAGCGCTTCAGGACGACGGGCTGCCTGGCAATCGCCACCCAGAGCCTTGCCCCGAGCGCGGCGAGCGCCAGCCCCGTCGCCACCGGGTAGAGAGCGCGCGAGCCGAAGCCCCAGGCGACGAGGTACATCGCCCCCGCCAGCACGAGGAGGAGCCGGCCGCGTTCGGTCAGGCCGATCACCATTGCCCTTTCCGGTGATGCTGCCGAGCTTCTGGGTCGCGAGCCTGAGGCGCCGACTCGTCGGCGCCGACCAGAAGAGGCCGCGCGGGCTTTGCCCGCGCGGCCGTCTCAAGCCAAAGGCCGGCGAGTATTGCCGGGAAGGGCACTACAGGGGAACCGTGGTGCGCTCGACGGCTTCTCGCACGAGCTGCTGGGGCCTCGTCCCACCTGCTCGCGCCTCGGGGCCGAGGATGAGCCGGTGGGCGAGCACGGCGGTCGCAACCACCTGCACGTCGTCCGGCAGCACGTACTCCCGCCCGTCGGCGAGCGCCCGCGCCTTCGCCACACGCAGGAGTGCGATCCCGGCGCGCGGGCTCGCGCCCAGGTAAAGCCTCGAGTCCTCGCGCGTCTGGCGGACGATCTCCACGACGTACCGGTGCACGCTCTCCTCGACGAAGACCCGCGCCGCCTCGTCGATGACCTCGACAATCCCGGTCGCGGTCGTCACGGGCTCGAGCTCGTCCAGAGGCGGGTCGCTCGTCTGCTCGGCAAGCATCTTCGCCTCTTCGACGAGCGGCGGGTACCCGATGTCGAGCCGCATCGTGAAGCGGTCGAGTTGCGCCTCGGGCAGCGGATAGGTGCCTTCGTACTCGATCGGATTCTGCGTCGCCATGACCATGAACGGTCGCCCGAGCGCATAGCTCACCCCGTCGATCGTGACCTGGTTCTCCTGCATGCACTCGAGCAGCGCCGCCTGGGTCTTCGGTGGGGCACGGTTGATCTCGTCGACGAGCAGGAGGTTCGCGAAGATCGGCCCCGGCCGGAACTCGAACTCGTTCGAGCGCTGGTTGAAGACGTTGACGCCTGTCACGTCCGACGGCAAAAGGTCCGGGGTGAACTGGAGGCGCGAGAAGGAGCAGTCCAGGGAGCGAGCGACCGCCTTCGCGAGCATCGTCTTTCCGACGCCCGGGAAGTCCTCGACGATCAGATGCCCTTCGCTGACGAGGCAGAGCACGCAGAAGCGGAGCGTGTCTACGGGCGCGTGCACGACCTTCCCGAGGTTCTCGGCGAGCCGGCGAATGACATCCGCCGCCTCCGTGGTCGACGTCGCGCGTTCTTCCTGCATCAGACGAGCCGTTCGACCTCGTCGAGGATCGCGGCGGCGATCACTTCCTTCGGCGCCTTCTCGACGCGCCGCTCGCCGTCGGCCGAGACGATGACGACCTCGTTCTCGAGAGCGTCGAACCCGACGTCCGCACGCGAGACATCGTTGTAGACGATCAGATCGAGCTGCTTCGCCGCGAGCTTCTCGCGTGCGCGCTCGAGGCCGTTCTCGCCGGTCTCGGCCGCGAAGCCGACCAGGACCTGGCCGTTCACGCGCCGCTCGCCGAGCTCACGGAGAACATCCACAGTCGGCTCGAGCTCGATCCGCCACGACGTCCCGTCCTTCGGGCGCTTCGCCTTTTCGGTTTCCGCCGGCCGGTAGTCCGAGACGGCCGCGGCCATCAGGACGACATCCGCCTCCGCGTTGGCCGTTGCCGCGTGCTCGACATCGGCTGCGGTCGGCGCTTCAACGACCGCGATACCCTCGGGAGGCGGGACCACGAGGTTGGAGGCGATCAGCGTCACCTCTGCCCCACGCCGCCGCGCCTCCTCGGCGAGCGCGACACCCATCCGCCCCGACGAGCGGTTCCCCACAAAGCGCACTGCGTCGAGCGGCTCGCGCGTCCCGCCTGCGCTGACGAGCACCCGCTTGCCGCTCAGGGCACCCAGGCTCGCCCCGAGCAGCTCCTGGCAGCGGGCGAAGATCTCCTGAGGCTCGGCCATGCGCCCGACGCCGAGCTCGCCCTCGGCCGTCTCGCCTTCGTCGGGGCCGATCAGCTCGACACCGCGATCCGCGAGGGTGGCCGCGTTGGCCTGAGTCGCCGGATGAGCCCACATGCGGGGGTTCATCGCCGGGGCGACGAGGACTGGGCCGCGATGAGCAAGAGCTGCTTCGGTCAGCACGTCGTCGGCGAGCCCGTAGGCGAGCTTGGCCATCGTGTTCGCCGTCAAGGGCGCGATCACCAGCAGATCTGCGCGCGTCAGATGCGGGTACGCATACGGGTCTAAAGATGACGCCGCGGGCACGGCTTTTCTAGCCAACGCGAAAAAGGTCTCGCGACGCACGAAGCGGTCGGCTCCCCGGGTGACGAGCGGAATGACCTCGTGCCCGGCGCGCACGAGGAGCCGCGTCAGCTCGCAGGCCTTGTAGGCGGCGATGCCACCCGTGACTCCGAGGAGCACCCGCGCCATGATCGGCGGCTTAGCCTTTGTACGTGTACTTAATCTTGCCCTCGGCGATCTCTTCGAGGGCCATCGTCAAATAGTTCTTGGAGCGAGACTCCACGAGCGGCGGCGGGTTGTCGTCGAACGTGCCCTCGCCGAGCTGATGGTGGTAGTTGTTGATCTGCCGCGCGCGCTTGGCGGCGACGATCACTAGCGCGTAGCGCTCCTTGACGTTCTCGAGCAGCTGGTCGATGCGTGGATTGATCACGGTCTCGACATGGTACCTGCAGCGGCCGCAATCTCTTTGCCGACGATCGCCGCGAGCTCAGCGAGGGCGCGATCGAGGTCGTCGTTGACGATCACGTAGTCGAACTTCCCGGCCTGGCTCAACTGGTGCCGGGCGAGGTCGAGCCGCTCGTCGATCTCGCCCTCACTCTCGGTCGCACGCTCTCGGAGTCGCCGCTCGTTCTCCTCGAAGGTCGGGGCCTCGACGAAGATCGTCAGCGCGCCCGGGACCGTGCGTTTGACCTCGAGCGCACCCGCGGTCTCGAGGTCGAGCAGCGGGACCTTCCCGGCATCCGTGATGCGTGCGATCTCCGAGCGCAAGGTGCCGGAGCGCTGACCCCAGGGGAAGACGACGTGCTCGAGGAACTCGCCGGCCCGTAGCTTCTCGTCGAAATCCCCGTCGGAGATGAACCAGTACTCGCGCCCGTCCTGCTCGCCGCGCCTGCGCTCCCGCGTCGTTGCGGAGACGGCCAACTCGAGCTCCGGCATCCGTCCGAGCAGTGCTTTTTCCAGGGTGCCCTTGCCCGCACCCGAGGTGCCGGTGACCACGAAAACCGGGACTTTGGCGCTACCGGTGGAAGAGCCCAATGAGCTCAGTCCGCTGGCGGTCGGAAAGGCCTCCCACCGTCTTCGACTGGCTGATGCGGGCTTGGTTCAGGAAACGCGCCGCCTTCACCCGACCGAACTTGGGGACGGCCATCAGCATGTCGAAGACCTTCGCGGTCGCGACGTACTCGGGTGGGTTGTTGAGGATCTTGTCGATCCGAGCGCGGCCCACTTTCAAGTCCTTCTTGAGCTGCGCCCGCTTCACCCTGATGTCGTTCGCGCGCTTGAGAGCTTCCATGCGCTGGTCGCGCGACCTGGCGGGCGCCTTCGCCTGAGTCTTCGTTGCCGCCACGGCGCGGGATACTAGTCTGCTCAGAGCAGGCGTGCAAACCCACCTTTTTGGGTGCAAATCGCTGTATTTTCTACTCAGGCAACACGCACCGGCCCGGCCCGGTGCGAAAGCCCGCAGACTTCCTCGGCGTTCGCGACGTCACGAGCGGCGAGCTCTTCGGCGAGTTCCCGCCGGATCCGGCCCGGGGCCTGCGGGTCGGCGAAGAGGACTGTGCCCAGCGCCACGGCTCTCGCGCCCGCCGCCATGAACTCGAGGGCGTCGAGACCGGTCGTGATCCCACCCATGCCGACAATCGGGAGCCCTGTCGCCCGGTAGCACTGGTAGACGGCAGCGAGGGCGATGGGCTTCAAGGCCGGGCCCGAATAACCGCCGAGCTCATGACCGAGCCGGGGCTGAAGCGTGCGCTCGTCGAGCGCCAGACCACGGATCGTGTTCACGAGCGAGAGCCCGTCTGCGCCTGCAGCCTGGACGGCTCGTGCTGTCTCGGGTAGGTCGGACGCGGCCGGCGAGAGCTTTGCGTAGAGCGGCTTCGCCGTTCGTGCACGCGCCGCGGTCACGATCTCCGCTGCGGTCTCGGGAGCCTCCTCCACATTCGGGCAGGAGAGGTTGAGCTCGATCGTCACCACCTCGGCTCGTCCGTCGAGGACGGCGCAGAGGTCGGCGTAGTCCGACGCGGAGAAGCCGCCGACCGAGACCCAGAGCGGGACGCCAAGCTCGGCCAGGCGCGGGAGCTTGTCGCTGAGCAGGCCTTCGATGCCCGGGTTCTCGAGCCCGATCGAGTTCAGCATCCCGGCCTCGGTCTCTGCGATCCGGACCGGGCGGTTCCCCTCGCGCGGCTGGGGCGTCACCGTCTTCGTCACGAAAGCGTCGAGCGCCCGCGCGACCTCGGACGCTTCGAGCGCGTCGAGGCAGCCGGAGGCGTTGAGAATCATCCCCGCTCTCCTCGGTTGGGACGCGAGGTGGCGTGGACGGGCGGAGCCGGGCTTGGCCCGGCGGGAGCCCACGAGGTCGCTCGCCTCCGCGAGGTGTGAAGGAGGGGGCCAACGGGGGAACCATGGGTTCCCCCGTTTTTCGGGGCCTCCAGGACGGGGCCCGCGATGCACAGGCGCTGGAGGACGCCGTCGATTTCCACGGAGCATCCGTAGCAGGCGCCGTACCCGCACGCCATCGGCGCCTCCCACGCGAGCTGTGCGTCGGGGGCGATCGCCCGCACCGCTTCCAGCATCGGCTCAGGGCCGCAGGCCATGACCTTATGACCGTCTCTTACGAGGTCGGCGAGCGGCTCGGTGACGAGGATCGGCTCGACGACGACTTCTGCGTTGGGCACGAGTGCCGCCGCCTCGGCGTACCAGTCGCTGCGGAAGCCGAGGAGCGCGGGTGGGACGCCGAGCCGCTGCGAGAGGTATGGGAGAGGCGCGACGCCGATGCCGCCGCCGACGAGCAGCGGGCGCTCGACCTCGAGGCGGTAACCGTTCCCGAGGGGCCCGTAGACGTTGAGTTCATCGCCCGGTTCCGTCGCCGCCAACGCGCGCGTTCCCGGTCCAACTGCTTCGAGCAGGAACGCCAGCTCGCCCGGCGGCGCTTGGCAGAGGCTCATCGCGCGGGGCAGCGGGCGCCCTGGGGCCTCGAGCATGAAGAACTGGCCTGGGACGCCGGGGTCGAGGCCGCCCCGCTCGACCCGTACAAGCGCGTAGGGGCCGATCGCCTCGTTGGCCAGAACTCTAAGCCGTTCGCTTCTGCG